>Ga0315280_10000025_pt1 | contig 278863 bp, 212 predicted proteins | sample YL17G06_40_MG_FD_203697 | JGI IMG/M metagenome (GOLD analysis project Ga0315280, IMG submission 203697) | Sediment microbial communities from Yellowstone Lake, YNP, Wyoming, USA - YL17G06_40 | ecosystem: Environmental > Aquatic > Freshwater > Lake > Sediment | place: USA: Wyoming | collected... | reverse complement strand
GCCCTCGGCCTTGTCCGCTTTCCGGCACCGGTGGGGGACATTGTGAGCAGAGCGACGCGGGGTTTCGCTCGTCGTGGAGAAGATCAACGTCAGGCGCGGGCGGTGGGGGAAGGAGGTCGTGATGCCAGTAACGATAACGCGGGAAGCGCTGAAGGCAAGGATGGAGGCGGGCGACGGTTTCGTCTTGGTTGACGTGCTGTCCGCTGAATCCTACCGCCGCGAGCACCTCCCAGGCGCGATCAACCTGCCGCTCTTCGAGATCAACGAAGCCTCGGTTGCGGATCTCCCCAGGGACAAGGATGTCATCGTCTACTGCGCCAGCTTCGCCTGCCAGGCAAGCCCGATGGCCGCGCGGAAGCTGGAGGAACTCGGGTTCACCCGAGTCGTTGACTTCGAGGGCGGCTTGGCCGACTGGAAGGAGGCCGGCTATCCCCTGGAATCTAACGAGTTTCGCCCACAGAAGTAAGGGCGAAACTCGTCAGAACACCAGCGAACGGCTGAAGAAAGACGCTCGCGCAATGCTACCTCATTGCGCGAACGTCCGTAGCGCGAAGTAGTGGCTGGCAACAGGAAAGGGAAGAGCAATGCCCCCCATTATGGAGATCAGCGTTTTTCCGACCGGAAAGCAGGGCGCGAGCCTGGGCGATACGGTAGTGGAGGTGCTGAAGATCGCGGAGGAGCACGGGGTGAACTATGAGCTGAGCGCCATGGGCACGACCCTGGAGGGCGACCTCGACACTCTCTTCCGCGTCGCCCGCGAGATGCACGAGGTCTGCTTCAGCCTGGGCTACCCGCGGGTCCTTACCACGATCCGCCTGGACGACCGACGCGACAAGGAACTGAGCATGCGCTACAAAGTCGAGTCGGTCAAGACCAAGCTGGCCCAGCAAGCCTTGCACATCCGGGAGAGCTGAGCGCGCGCCTGGCCGATGGACCGGTACGCCATGCCCACCACTTTCGCCGACCGGCGAGAGGGCGGGCGGAAGCTGGCTGAACGCGTGCTCCGGTACCGCGGACCGCTACCCCTCCAGCCCGAACAGCTCGATCGCGTTGCCGCGGTTGACCTTCTCCCGCATCTCGGCCGAGGCGGCCACGGCGTCGGATAGCCTGTCGTAGAACTCGCAGTACTGCCCCACTTCGTAGTGCTCGCCGAAGACGTGGACGTCGCTGGCGAAGAGCACTTTGCCCAGGCTCTCCTCGTCGAGCACGCCGTTGGGCGCGAAGATCTCCTGCCACATGGAAATGGAGCGCTTGTAGGCGGTGCCTCCGCTCAGCTCCGCGTACACATGCGGCGTGGACCAGGTGATCTTCCACGCCTCCTCCCACCACGGGTTGCCGTAGTGCGCCATCAGGATCTTGAGGTCGGGATGGCGCCGGCTCATGCAGTCCACCGCGGCCGGGCGCATCAGGGTGATGTCGGTGGGCCGGGATCCCTCGTGGAAGCCCCGCCCGAGGTAGCCGGTGTGGAACATGGCGACCTTGCCCTTGGCCGAGATGGCGGCATAGAGCCGATCGTAGCGCGTGTCGCCGTAGGAGAACTGCGGGTTGATGAACTTGATTCCCAGGGCGCCCGCATCGAGATACTCGTTGATCTGCTTCGCGGTCACCTTGTCTATGTCCACCCAGGGCACCGGGATGACGAAATCCGGCATCGCGCGGTAGGCCTCCATGGTGGACTCCGGGCTGGCGATGAGCAGCACGCGCTCGATGCCCTTCGCCCGGCACTTCGCCACGTAGTCGGCCGGCGAACCCTTCAGCTTCGAGAAATCACCATGCACATGTGCGTCAATCCGCATTGCCACTGCCCTGCTCCTTTCACCAGCGAATGCCTCCCTGCACGTTGGCCGACGGCAGTCGTGCATCCTGCCGCGGCGTTCACTCGCTTCGCCGCAGGTCCGGCGCCCGCAACCAGGCGAAGGCGGCCATCAGGAAGCAGACCACACCACCGAAGGCGATCGCCCACCTGGGCCCCAGCCACTGCCCGCTGGCCCCGATCTGGAGATTGCCCGCCGGCCCCAGGCCCGCGAAGAAGAAGGTGCGCACGCTCATCACCCGGCCTCGCAGGTCATCCGGCGGGGCCTTCTGGAGCATCGTGTTCGAGACCACGTTGAACAGCATCGTCCCGAGGCCCGCCAGGAAGAGCGCGACGAGCGCGATGGCAAAACGCGGGGCAAACGACACCGCCATCAACCCGAGCGGGAAGACGAGTGACCCGGCGGTTGCCAACGCGCCGAGCCGGAACCGGTGGCCCTGAGAGGTGAGCAGGATGCCCGTCACCAGCGCGCCGGCCCCGGTCGCCGACAGCATCAGCCCGAATCCCCGCGGGCCGGCGTGCAGAATGTCCCGCGCGAACACCGGCATCAGGGTGGTATAGGGCATGGCGAACAGGCTCGACATCGCGGTGAGCGCGATCAGCCACATCGCGATGGGATTGCGTCTCACCCAGGACAGGCCCCCCTTCATCTCGGTGACAAAAGGTGCCTGCACCGCCCCTCCCGGCGCCCGCGCCGGGATCAGCAAGAGCGCGATGATGACGGCCAGGAAGGTCAGCCCGTTGATGAAGAAGCAACCGGCCATCCCCACGCCCGCCACCAGCACGCCGCCCACCGCGGGTCCGATCGTGCGGCCCGAGTTGAAGGCCAGCGAGTTCAGCGAGACCGCGTTGAGGATATCATCCCTCCCCGCCAGGTCCATCACCATGGCCTGGCGGGTCGGCATGTCGAAGGCATTGACTGTTCCCAGGCAAGCGGCCAGCAGCATCACGTGCCAGACCTGTACCACGTCGGCGTACAGCAACGACGCCAGCACGAACGCCTGGAGCATGGACAGGGTCTGAGTCACCAGCAGCACGTGCTGCTTGACGAAGCGGTCGGCCACCACCCCGGCGGGCAGCGCAAACAGCAGCATCGGCAGCGATCCACAGGCTCCCACGATCCCCAGGTAGAGGGCCGAGTTGGTCAACTCGAGCACCAGCCACCCCTGGGCCGCGTTCTGCATCCAGGTGCCGATGACCGAGATGACCATCCCGATCCAGAACAGCCGGAAATCCCGGTACCGCAGTGAGCGCAGGGCCACCGGCCACCGCGTTGGCCGCAGCTCGTCGGTCACCCCGGGAGGACCAGAGACACCATCGGGCACGATGCAACCTCGCGCGAGATCGGTTGCCCGCTGGGGCGGGCCAGGAATCGGTCGGTGGTGGAGCGACCCGGGCCTGCCTAAGGCCGACCAGTGGGCGTCAGCCCGGCGCCGCGTAAGGCCTCGCTCCCCTTCTCACTCACCAGGAAGTCAACGAATCCCTGCGCGACTTCGGGTCGAGTTCCGGCCTTGATGGCAGCTACCTGGTAAGGGATGGGCCGGTACAGATCCGGGGGCAGCTCGCCAACCACGCGGACAGTCTTCGGCGGCTGCCCGCCCTCTCCCCCTTCCCCGAACAGGCACCCCTTGAACACCACCGCCGCGTCGGCCTTGCCAGCCAGCAACTCTCCCAGCACCATCACTCCGGCCGGGGGCGAGACCGCCTTGGGCTTCAGCTTCTCCCAGAGCCCCAGCTTCTGGAATCCCTCCACCGCCCGCGCGCCCAGGCTGCTCTTCTCCGGGTCCTCCAGGAAGATGCGCGTGACCGATGGCCGAGCGAGATCGGAGAGCTGCTTCAGCCCCGGTGCGCCCTCTGCCGCCGCTACCACTGCCAGGGGACTGGTGTTGGTGGCGAAGGTGCGAACGCCGCCCTCATCGGCCAGCCCGGCGCGCACCAGCGATTCCATCTCCAGTTCGCCTACCGTGATCGCGACGGCCGATCCTTCCTTGGGCGCAGACAACGACTCGAACGGCTTGTAGGTCTGCGGCGCGAGCTCGACTCCGGGGTGGCCGGCCTCGTAGGCCGCCGCCACCTTCTGGAGAGGACCGCCGATGACGCAGGGGAGATAGATCGTCAGCCTGACAGGCTGGCGGCGTGCCTGCTCCTTCGCGCGGCCGCAGCCCGTGAGCATCAGGGCTGCGGCCACCAGAGTCGCGCTCAGCCGGAGAGCGCGGGTCACTTCCCCTTCTTCGCCACGACCAGAAGCTGGTTGACCACCGCCTCGAAGTCCTTGCGGCTCCAGAACACGTCCATACGTTTCACGAAGTCCACGGTCTCCGACTTCCCGTTCCGCTTGATCTCGTGCCTGGTCTTGCCGTTGACGAAGACCCCCGCGCAGCTCAGACCCGTCTTCATCCATGCCTTCCGGCCCGCGCTGGTCTGCGTGTCAATGAACTCCAGGCTCACCTGTCCCGGGTGCGCCTTCGCGAACTTCTCCAGGTACTCCTTGATGTACTTGTGGTCGGGGTTCAGCGGGTAGTAGGCCTTGATCTCCACTGCGGGCTTCGCCTTCGCTGCCGCGGCCTTCGCCGGCGCCGGCTCCGGCTTGGCGCCGGCCCATGCCGCCGCCTGCCAGCACAGCGCGAGCGCCAGCCCGATGCACACCAGAACCGAATAGCGCATCACTCGCATGCTACCTGTCACTGTTCTCCTCCTCGGTCGCAGCCATGGTTACCCGCTTCGGCAGGAGCAGGCTCCTGCCCTCTCACGTTTCCCACTCATCCGCAGGTCGGGCAGGCCGGATCCCTGGCCACCGGGTAGATCTCGAAACTCATGTCGGTCCCGCTCCACACCAACAGCTTCCCCTTCAGGTTCTCGCCGATGCCGGTCAGGTACTTGAGCGTCTCGATCGCCTGGAGGCAGCCGATGGTACCGGGCACCGCGCCCAACACGGGGAAGACCTCCGGCGCGGGCGCGGCGGGGAAAATGCACCGGAGACAGGGGGTCTCGGGAGACTTGATGAAGCTCAGCCTCCCCTCCAGCCCCCAGACGCTGGCGTGGACGAAGGGGATACCTTTGCGGATGGCGCACTCGTTCAGCACATAGCGCGTGGGGTAGTTGTCCATGCAGTCGAGAATGATGTCGGCGTCGCCCACGAGGTCATCTGCGTTCTCGGCCTCGATGCGCGTGCTGATGGCGGTCACCTGGATGCTCGGGTTCAGCTCCTGGAGCGTGCACTGCCCGGATACCGCTTTGTTCATCCCAATGCGCGAGTCGTTGTGCAGGATCTGGCGGTTGAGGTTCGAGAGCTCCGGCCGGTCGCTGTCGCAGAGGCTGATCTGTCCCACCCCCGCCACCGCCAGGTAGATCGAGACCGGCGAACCCAGCCCTCCGGCCCCGGCGACGAACACGTGGGCCGACTTCAGCTTCTCCTGGCCCGCCTCGCCCCAGCCCGGCATGATGATCTGCCGGTGGTATCGCTTTCGGTCCTCCTCGGTCAACAGGGACTTCGCCACAGACTGACTCACTCTCTCCTCGCCGCGCGCCGTCGGGTGCGCCAGCGCCGCCCCCTCACCCGCCGGTCAGAACTTGACCTGCAACTGCGCGTAGGCCGCATTCTCGTTCCACTTCGTGAACTCGGAGAACTTCGGGTCCGCCCGCCGCAGCTCCCAGGCCAGCGTCAACCGCGTCGCCTTGTCGAGATCGTACCAGTAGCCCAGAGTCCAGCGCTTGAAGAGGTCGCTGGCCTTGGCGCGGTTCTCGTCGTACTGGTCGTATTTCGCGAACAGCAGGTTCGGCCTGGCGGAACTGATGGGATAACCAAGCTGCCAGTAATACCCGCGCACGTCCTTCCCCTTGTCATTGCCGGCCACGAACTCACCCAGGAACTGGGTGTCGCCCCAGTGATAGCGGGCACTGACCCCGTTGCGGTCCTGGCGGGCGCGTGCCGCACCTGCTGCGTTGGTCCCGGTGTAGCCCGAGACCGCGATGGAGCCGTTCTTGAGCGGAAAGTCCACACGCGCCAGGAAGTTGGACTTGTTGTTGTTGTCAACGGCGTCAATGCTGGTGCCGTTGACAATGCCCAGATCGAGCATCGGCGCCTTGGGCGAACGTCGGTAGTTGAACAGGAGCCCCACGTCCCGCTGTTCGGGGAAGAGCCGGTCCATCCAGAGAGAGCGCTCGCCGGTCCAGAGATTCGGCACTGACTCTTCTAGTTCATAGCCCCAGGGCAGGATCGCCTGGCCCATGCGGAAGCGCGAGGCGGGGCCGAGCCTATAGTCAACGGTAGCGGTGCGAAGCTGCGCCTTGCTGCCGGGGCCCTTCCCGGTCTCTTTGGAGTCGAACTGGGCCTCGATCCGGTAGGAGACCCGCTCGCTCACCGGTCCGCGCAGGTTCACACGGACGCGGCGGACCTGGAACTCGCGCATGCCTTCGGTGGCATTGTCGTCGCGGTAGCGCAACTGCATGTAGCCGTCTATCTTGTGCTGGTTCTGCTCCGCCTCCACCTTCGCCAGCCGCTGCTGGACGTCTTTGATGGCGGTGGCGAGATCGTCCACCCGCGCCCCCATGGTGACCAGCTCGGTGCGGAACTCCTCGATCAGCTTCTCGACTCGCGCCACGTCCTCGATGGTGGCGCCCCCTGCGGGCGGTGGGGCGCCTTCAGCCGGCGCCTGCGCGACCCGCTGGAGGGCCTCTCCCTGCTGCTGATATGCCTTACCCAGGCCCTCCACGGCGCGCAGGGTCAGGGCGGCGGCCTCATAGCGCGTGAGCCGGTCTGTCCAGTCGCTCAACGGCCCCTGTGGGTGTCCGCTCAGCAGTCCGGCCCGCGCCAGCGCGTCGAGGTCCCGGTACTGCCAGTCCTGCGGCCCAACCCAGGTCGGCCCGGCCCCCGCGGCGACTCCGCACACCCCCGCTGCTGCCACCACCAGCAGCAGCCAGACAATCCCTCTCGAACCGCGCACCATGTGATGCTCCTCTCCTGCGCTCGGGAAGCCCGATCGGGCCGCCGGCGATTCGCCGCTCGGCCCAAGAGAGGCTACTGCTGAGAGGTGAAATGGGCGTGAAGGAAGCCCTAAGCTTCTGTGACGTCTCTGCGTTGCGGGGCAGGAGCGTCTCTCCTGCCCCCCGAACTCCGCCACAGGAGGCAGAAACATGGTCAAGCCGATCCAGCCGGTACCGAACAACGCGGGATGCGAGCGCATGCTCACCGCCTGCTCGGTCGGCGTGCTAGTGATGTGCCGCGAGGCCGAGCCCTACGCGGTTCCGATGAACCACGCCTATGCCGCGGGGAAGCTCTACTTCCACTGCGCCCTCACGGGGCAGAAGCTGGACATGATCCGGGCGAACCCGGCCGCCTGCTACGTCGTCAACAGCTACTTCGGCGAGCCCGGCGCCCTCGCCGACAGCCGGAAATGCCACGGCAATTGGGAGAGCGTGATCGCCTACGGCCGGGCGCGGGTGGTGGAGGACCGAGAGGAGCTGAGGCAAGCGTTCCTGATCTTCGGCAAGTACTTCAACCCCAGCTTTGAGCTGGGGGCAGACGCCCTCGACACCACCTCCGCCATCATCGTCGAGGTGGATTCCATGACCGCCCGCCGCGAGCTCCCTGGCGAGGGGGTCGAGTACTACTCTTGGACCCCGGCGAAGCTTTAGGGCAAGGGGCAAGTTCACCCGCCTCAGGCGGGCTCCTGCCCTACGGACCCTTTGGCATGGTCACTCCAGCAGGTGGATCGCTTCTCGGACGGCCTTCAGAGCCTGAGCGGTTCGCCGACGGAGTAGGTCGGCGTCTTCCTCCCTCACTGCCCCATAGTGGCGGCTCATGCGGCTGGGCTCCAGATCCTCGACCAGTTCCTCGACGGTTCGCAGCAGGATAGCAGCCCACATTTTCGTTGCCGCAGGACCCTCCATCTTCGTGGCTCGCCGTTCCCAATCGGGGGCGAAGTGTGAGACCAGCTCCCCGAGATCCGAAGCTATGCTGTCGAGCCCGGCAAGCAGTCTGCTGCGTAGTGGTTCAGGGAGAGGTGTGAGCCGGGCGCCGCCGGGCGATTTCCCGGCGGTGATCGCCTGCCGGATCTCGGCGATATGCTGGAGAACGGTCGTGTGGGTGGAGACGAGATGAGATCGGTGGCGGCTTAGCATCTCGGCACTCATCGCCAGTTCATGGGGCAGGAGCTAGCCCGCCAGAGACGGACTTGCCTCCTGCCCCACGCAACCGCTATCTGAGAGGCCCAACGTCTGCGCTATACCCAATGCACGCGCGGCGGGGGCTCGACGATACAGACTTCCTTCATGAAGGCCACCGCCCGGCGGAAGCCCTCCTGCATGCTCATCAGACTGTCCTCGTGCTCGATGCTCAGCACGTAGTCGTACCCGACCAGGCGTAGCGCGCTGATCATGTCCTTCCAGACCACCGCGTCATGCCCCCAGCCGACGGTGCGGAAGATCCAGGAGCGCGCGGCCTCCTGCGTGTAGGGCTTGGTGTCCAGCACCCCGTGGCACTCGGTGTTGATGGGGTTGATCTTCACGTCCTTGGCGTGCACGTGGTAGATCGCCGGCCCCAGCTCGCGGATCGAGGCCACCGGGTTCATCCCTTGCCACCACAGGTGGCTGGGGTCGAAGTTCGCACCGATCGCCTCTCCGCACGCCTCCCGCAGCTTGAGCAGCGTCTCGGGGTTGTAGACGCAGAAGCCGGGGTGCATCTCCAGGCAGATCATCTTGATCCCGTGCTTGGCGGCGAAGGCCACCTGTTTGGTCCAGTACGGGATCAGCTTCTCCTCCCACTGCCACTTCAGCACGTCGCTGTAGTCGTTGGGCCAGGGGCAGGTCACCCAGTTCGGGTACCTGGAGGTATCGCTCTCGCCGGGGCAGCCCGAGAAGGTGATGACCCGCTCCACTCCCAGCGCCTCCGCCAGGGCCACCGTGTTCCGCCAGGCCTGGTGGAACTTCCTGGCCTGCCCCGCCTGGGGATGGACGGGATTGCCATGGCAGCTCAGGCCTGAGATGATCATCCCTCTCTTCTCGACCGCGCGCAGGAACCGCTTCTGCGCGGCGCTGTCCTTCAGCAGCGCGGCGGCATCGCAGTGCGCCGTGCCCGGGTAGCCTCCCGTGCCGATCTCCACCGCCTCGCAGCCCGCCAAGGCCACGTGATCCAGCATCTTCTCGAAAGACATGTCTCCGAAGAGAACTGTGAGGATCCCTACTTTCATCTCGACCTCCCTCGCTCAGGTTGCTCTGTTCCGGTGTTCAGTAGGACACCTTCGTCCACTGCCGGCTCCGGCTGCTGGCCAGCACTGCATCCACGATCGCCACCGCCCGGTGGCCGTCGGCGAAGGTCGGGAAGGGCAAGGCGGCCGGGTCTCCCAGCACCTTTGAGTACGCGTTTCGGAAGAGGTTCTTGGGCCCGTCAGGGTAACCCTCGGGGTGGCCGCCGGGATAGTGGGCGTAGGGCCGGGCCGCCTCTTTCAGCAGGGACGGGTCTTTGATCATGACCTCGTTCGCCTTCTCCCGGTAGCCGACCCAGAGTTCATTGGGCCGCTCCAGGTCGCCGGAGAGGGCGCACTTGGAGCCGTCAATCTCGTAGTAGAGCCGGTTCTTCCGCCCGGCCGAGAGCTGGGAGACGGTGAACACGCCGCGCGCGCCGTTGTCCAGGCGGATCAGCACATTCGCGTAGTCGTCCGTGCTGATCTTCACCTCCTCGAAGTCCGCCGGAGTGAGCAGCTTGCCGGCGAACGCCTCCACGGTCGCCTTCGGCCGCTTGCGCGTCTTGCGGGTGGTCTGCAAGTCGCCCAGCACCTCCGTGATCGTGCGGCCGGTGATGAACTGCACCAGATCGCACCAGTGGGAGCCGATGTCGGCGACGCAGCAGCTCTCCCCCGAGATCTTCGGATCGAGCCGCCAGCTATAGTCCGTCTCCAGATAGAGCCAGTCCTGGAGGTAGGAGCCGTGGACGGCGTAGACCTCGCCCACGTCGCCCGCGTCGCACATCGCCCTGGCCTGCTGGGAGAGGGGGTAGAAGCGGTAGTTGAAGTTGACCGCGTTCACCTTCCCGGTCTTCTCCGCCAGCGCCACCAGGGCCCGCGACTCCTTGCTGTTGGTGGCGAGCGGCTTCTCGGAAACGCAGTGCTTGCCCGCCTCCAGGATCGCCTGGTTGATCTCGAAGTGCAGGTTGTTTGGCGAGCAGTTGTGCACGACCTCGATCTCGCGGTCGTCCAGCACCTTCCGGTAGTCGTCATAGGCCCGCGGGATCGCCAGCGCCGCGGCCTTCTGCTCCAGCCGCGGCTTGTCGCTGTCCACGATCGCCACCACCTCCACGAACCCCAGCCGCCGCAGCGCTTCCACGTGCGCCGGGCCGATGAAGCCCGCCCCGATCACTGCCGCCTTGACGGTGCGCATTTCTCGCCGCTCCTCTCTGCTCGCCTCACTGGGCCTTGAGCGCCTCGATGGTGGCGCCGCCCAGCCGGGCCTCGATCCACTTCGGCCAGACCGCCTGCTCGAGCTTCTGCCTCCGCAGTTGCGTGCGGATCGTGTCTCGCACCTCGGCCAGCGAAAACTGGTAGGCGTCCCGCCTCTTTTCCACCCGCAGCAGGTTATAGTAGCTGCCCGTCTTTATCGGCCCTGCCACTTGGTCCAGCGGAGCCGAGAAGAGCACGGCTTCCACCTCCGGCGGAAGGCCGCGCTGGCCCTTCTCGAAGCTGTGCAGGTCCCCTGCGGTCGCCTTCTCCTCCGGCAAGGCCACCTGCTTGGCGACTTGCTGGAAGCTCTTGCCGCTCCTGATCTGCACCAGCGCGGCTTGCGCCTCTTTCTCGGTGGGGAGGCTGATGGCGCGGAAGTCTACCGACTCGGGCCGCAGGTACTGATCACGGTACTGATTGTAGAAGCTCTCCACGTCCTTGTCGCTGACGTACACCTGGTCGCCGAGCACCTTCTCGATCAACACGTAATCGCGCGCTTTGTCTCGCAGCCAGCCGGCGGTAAGCCGCGACCTGCGCAGGTAGAAATCCAGCGTTGCGTCGGAGGTCAGACCCATCTCGTTCCGCACCTCCTGGATCTTGCTGTCCACCTCCGCCTCGGTGGCGGTGATGCCCCGCTGCTTCGCCTCCTGCTGGAGCAGCACCTCGCACACCATGTCCTGCAAGATGAACGGACCGTGATAGAGCACGGCCCGGTCTCGCACGTCGTCAAGCTTGACCTCTTGTCCGTTCACCATCCAGCCGCGGACCCCCTGAAACACCTCGAGCTCGGGCCGAATCGGGATCTCCCCGGCCACCGTCACCTTCGGGCTCCCTGCCGCGGCCTCGGCCGTGGCTGGCACTTGCGCTCCGGCGCCCTGCGCCGGCGCTCGCCCTGTTGCCAACGCCACCAGCACTACGAGCACACAGGTCGCGGTCAGCGCCAGCAGACCCTTTGCACCACTCATCTGCAACTCCTCTCTCCGCATTCCCTCGCCCTCCGCACACTAGCCTTATTCAATGGCCCCGCCCCCCGCTCCTCCCCACCTGGCGGCCGCCAGGAGCCCACAGATGGCAGCCGCGTTCCGCACCTCGCCGCGTCTCACCATCGCCACTGCCTCCTCGAAGGGGAGAACGACCGGCACCACCCGCTCGTCCGGCTCTTGCCGCGCGCCCTGCGCGGGGTGAAGATCGCGGGCGAGGAAGATGCCGATCAGCTCTGTGCTGTAGCCGGGGCTGAGATAGGTCGAGAACACGAGCTCGAGCTTGCCGGCGGCGTATCCTGTCTCCTCGGCCAGCTCGCGGCGCGCGCAGTCCGGCGGCGACTCGCCGGCCTGGACGGTTCCCGCGGGGAGTTCATAGAGCACCTGTCCGGCCGCATGGCGGTACTGTCGGATCATCAGCACCCGCCCCTCCGGCAGCAGCGGCACGACCGCCACCGCTCCGGGGTGAACCACGATCTCCCGCCGCGCCCGCGCGCCTCCGGACAACTCCACTTCGTCCACCCGCACCGAGATCAGGCGGCCCTCGAACACCGTCTCCGAGGAGACCAGCCGCTCCCAGAGCTCCGCGCTCATGCCAGCCTCTCGGCGGCGATCGCGCCCGCGGCCGCGGCGGTGAGAAAGAACTCTCGGTCCTGCTCTATCGTGCGGCCCATGGTCTTCACCTCCACCCCGCGTCGCGCCAGTTCCTCCAACCCCATCTCTCCTCGCGCCACCAGCACCTCGTGCTTCCCGGTGATGCCTTCGTCATCGAGCTGCCGGTGGACCAGTTCCAGCTTCTCGGGCGCCATCTGCGGCACCGCGACCGCGGCCGGAATCAGCGCCACCCGGCCCAAGGTCACCAGGGACTGCCGGCTCACCCCGCGGTGCCGCGGCCGGGCGTCGGCGAAGCTGATGCGCGGGACTGCGATGGGGAAGCCGCTCAGGATCCCGACCGCATTCAGATGCTCGCCCTGGCTGATGGAGCCGAAGCCCCACTCCGTCTCGGTGCCCACATTCCCGGGCCCCTGCGCCACGATCGCCACCTCCGCACCCACCACGGCCCGCGCCGCGAGCAGGCCGGTGTAGACGTTCACGGCCTCGTAGTCGCCGCCGAACGCTTGCCCCACGGTGATCGTCGCCTCCAGCAGACCGGACGCTTTCATCGCGGTCACGAGCTGACTGAAACCCAGCGGAAGGGCGGCGGTGTCAACCATCAGGTAGGCGATGCGGGCCTCCGGGAGGAGCGCCTTCACCGCTGCTGCCGCGGGCGCGATCTGGCTGTGCAGCGCGGCCACGATCACCGGCATCTCGTCCAGCTCGTGGCAGGCCTCGACCGCCTCCCGGTAAGGGCTTCCCTGCTCCTCGACCAAGAGACATCGGAACTGGAGCGGCGTGTAGCGCAGCTTGACGATGTGCCCCGCCCCCTCCGGCGGCCGCCCCTTCTCCCCCGCGCGCTGCATCACGATGTGGTAGCCTCCTGTGCCCAGGCCCGCCCGGACCGCGGTCGTGTTCAGCAGCACGACCTCCCCGGCCTCGACTTCGCCGAGAAGCTGAGGGTAGCTGATGGCGCGCTCCTCCCTCCCGCCTACCACTACCTCCAGCTCCTGTGCGCCCGGTCGGACCCGCGCCACCTCGACTACACGTCCCACCTCGCTTTGGAGCAAGCTGTTCCGGCCCGAGTCAGGCACCTGAGTCGGCCGCCTCCGCCTCTGGCCGGCCCAGCGCCCGCGCCGCCCAGCGGACGCTGCGCACGACCTGCTCATCTTCCTCCGCCAGCACCTCATCCTCCGACGCGCCTCGCTCGACCGCCAGCCGCGGCATCTCTGCCAGGCCCTGGTCGCGCACCAGCCGCAGGACTCGCCCCAGGTCCCGCGCCGTCGCCCGGGGGAGATGGTGGAGGTAGTCGTCGCTCAGCGCCGGGACCGCACGCTTCATCATCGGGGCCTCGATGTTGCAGTGGGTCTCAGGGGCCTGTGACAGCAGAAGGTCGAGCACGCCGGCCACGTCAAGCACCCCCTCGCCCAGCGCGCAGCCCGCGAGCACGAATCCCTCGGAGGTGGCCACGACCTGGAAGTCCTTGAGGTGGACGCTCTTGACCGCCGGCCCCACGGTGTGCGCCGCCTCCAGCGCGTCCTCCAGCAGAGCGAGGGTCTCTCCCGTGTCGAGGCTGACTCCGACCCGCGGGCTCCCGATCGTGTCCGCGAGCTCTCGCGCTTCCCGCGCGGTGAGGTCGGGGCCATTGGCGATGGCCAGGCTGACCTCGTAGCGGTCGCATACCGGGACCACCTGTGCGACTTCGGCCGCGGTCGCGCTGACCAGTTCACTCATCCCCTGCGCGCTCCTCGGCCTGGGCTTCCCCAGGCGTGTGCGCACCAGTGGCGATCCGAGGACATGGGCGGCCCGCACCATGTTCTGGAGGTGGTCGGGGTTCGTGCCCTCGGTGCCAAGCTCCACGTACAGCCCCAGCGCCTCCGCTTTCTCTCGCAGCCCGCTCACGTAGCCGTACTCCAGGCTGTCGAGATGGCGAGGATCGCTGAAGTGCACGCCATCCAGGCCCAGCTCGGAGGCCTTGCGGAGGAAGTGCAGGGCCGTCATGGGAGGATTGGCGCGGGGCAGGAACTCCCAGAGACCCGCGGCGTAGTGGTAGCTGTAGGTGGCGAGACCCAGCTTCACGAACCGCTCTCCTGTGGGAGCCCGGTCCTCCGGGCGACGGCCGCGAGCCTGATTGCCTCGGCGTGGCACGAGGGGTTCATGGGGTATGCTCGGTGCAGTATATCCCCGCCAACTGCCGAGGTCAACGGCGCCATCTGCACTGCTGGGCAGGAGCCTCAGTCGCCTGGGGCGACTTGCTCCTGCCTACCGTCGCCGTGCTGCAAGGAGTCCGTCTCATGCGCATCAAGGTGATCGCCTGCGAAGTGGTCTTCCGCGAGGTCTGCTTCTGCGCCGCCCGCGCGAAGGCGATCGTGGACCTGGTCTTCCTGCGCCGCGGCCTGCACTCGAACCCGGACACGCTGCGCGCGCAGGTGCAGGATGAGATTGACCGGACCGACGAGGCCCCCGGGGTAGGGCAGGTTTCAAACCTGCCCCACTCCGATGAAAGCCAGGTGCAGGCCGTCGCCCTCGCCTATGGGCTGTGCAGCAACGGCGTGGCCGGCCTGCGCGCCCGCGGCGTGCCCCTGGTGATCCCCCGCGCGCACGATTGTATCACCTTCCTGCTGGGCTCGAAGGAGGAGTACGCGCGGCGGTTCGCGGAGCGGCCGGGGACCTACTACTACAGCGGGGGCTGGATCGAGCGGGGCGCCGACCGCGTGCCCCGCAGCCCAGAGGACGGCGCCGGCCTTGACGCCTCCTTCGAGGAGCTGGTCGCCAAGTACGGCCAGGACAACGCGGAGTACCTCTGGGAGTATCAGTCCAACTGGATCAAGCGCTACACGCACGCCGCCTACCTGTCCGCCGACCTTGGCGATGAAGAGGCCTACCGGGCATACACCCAGCGCATCGCGCAGGAGCACGGCTGGGCCTACGAAGAATCGCCCGCCGACCTCTCCCTGCTGCAAGCTCTGCTCGACGGCGACTGGGATGACGACCGCTTCCTCGTCGTCCCCCCAGGCCACCAGGTCATCCCCAACGTAGGTCCCGAGGTTATCGCCGCCGGGCCGTAGGAGTTGCCCCACAGCGCATCGCCGGGCAGGAAGGCGATCTGTGGCGGCGAAGAAGCGCCTTTGGGCGAGTCAGCCGCACTCCGCGTTGAGCTGTCCCACTGAGGGGGCTGGCCGCCGTGATACCACACGCGCGGGAGGGGTGGGCGATGCTGGGAAGCATGGGCTGGAGAAGGGCCGTTCCTCGGCTGTTGCCCCTCTGTGTGTGCGGCTGGCTGTTGCTGTTCCTCGGCCCGGCTCGGGCCGAGAAGGTGGTCGCCTGGGGTTACAACTACTACGGCCAGTGCAACGTGCCGGCGCCCAACAGCGGCTTCGTCGCCGTGGCCGGAGGCGGCTGGCACAGCCTGGGGCTGAAGGGCGACGGCTCCATCGTGGCCTGGGGCGACAAAGGGAGTGGCCAGTGCAACGTGCCGGCGCCCAACAGCGGCTTCGTCGCCGTGGCCGGAGGATCCTTGCACAGCCTGGGGCTGAAGGGCGACGGCTCCATCGTGGCCTGGGGCTGGAACGGCTACGGCCAGTGCAACGTGCCGGCCCCCAACAGCGGCTTCGTCGCGGTGGCCGCAGGTGAGGCCCACAGCCTCGGGCTGAAGGGCGACGGCTCCATCGTCGCCTGGGGTGACAACACCGACGGTGAGTGCAACGTGCCCGCGCCCAACAGCGGCTTCGTCGCGGTGGCCGGAGGATACTTGGACAGCCTGGGGCTGAAGAGCGACGGCTCCATCGTCGCCTGGGGCCGGAACGACTGCGGCCAGTGCAACGTGCCGGCGCCCAACAGCGGCTTCGTCGGCGTGGCCGCGGGTGACTACCACAGCCTGGGGCTGAAGGGCGACGGCTCCATCGTCGCCTGGGGTGACAACACCGACGGGGAGTGCGACGTGCCGGCGCCCAACAGCGGCTTCGTCGCCGTGGCCGCAAGCGCCTTAGACAGTCTGGGCCTAGAGAGTGACGGCTCCATCGTCGCCTGGGGTCGCAACGTGGAAGGCCAGTGCAACGTGCCGGCGCCCAACAGCGGCTTCATCGCCATGGCCGGAGGTCTGTACCACAGCCTGGGGCTGCGCGCCGGCGTGTGCACCGTCGGGCTGTATGCCCCCGGTGGCGGCGTGTACTTCCTGCGCAACAGCAACAGCGCCGGGGTTGCTGACCTCACCTTCCACTATGGCCCGACCGCCGGCACCTGGAAGTCGCTAGCTGGGGATTGGGATGGCGACGGGACCACTAGCGTAGGGTCTTACGACCCAGCGAGCGGGATCTTCTTCCTGCGCAACAGCAATACCCCGGGCGCCGCCGACCTCACGGTCCACTATGGCCCGACCTCCAGCACCTGGCTGCCGATCGCGGGAGACTGGGATGGAAACGGGACAGAGACCATCGGCCTCTACAGCGCGGCCGCCGGCACCTTCTACCTCCGCAACGGCAACAGCCCCGGCCCGGCCGACCTAACCTTCCGGTTCGGGCCTACGGGGGGCACGTGGCTGCCAAGCGTGGGGGACTGGGATGGGAACGGGATAGACACGGTCGGCCTCTACAACCCGGCCAGCGGAACCTTCTACCTGCGGAACAGCAACGATGCCGGCCCCGCCAACCTGACCTTCCGCTTCGGCCCCACCTCCAGCACGTGGAAGCCGATCGCGGGGGACTGGAACCAGGATGGGATTGACACGGTCGGGCTCTACAACCCGGTAACCGGCACCTTCTATCTCCGCAACCTCAACTCGGCGGGCAGCGCCAACTACACTTTCCGCTACGGCCCCGCGCCCAGCACCTGGCTGCTGATCGCAGGGGACTGGGACGGGCTATAGAGCCACCTCGACAACGTGAGAAGTGCGCGAGCGCCGCCGGGCCTGTCCGTCCGGCGGTGCTCCTGTGGCCTCTGCAGTACGTGTAAGGCCGCACGAGGAGGTCGCAGAGGGGCACGGCGTGTGACGGGCCCAGAGCGGCGGGTGACAGACCTGCCCAGAGCCGGCGCGGCAGGAGGCGTCGCGGCCGCCGCAGAACCGCGGCTCATCCGCGAGGAGACCGGCGAGCGATGATCATCCGCAGCCAGGTGCACGCGAGAGCGGGCTTGCTGGGCAATCCCTCTGACATCTACGGAGGGAAAGTCATCTCGTTCCTGATCCGTGATTTCGCCGCCCGCGTCCGGGTGTGGGAGAGCCCCAGCCTGACCTTCCGCCTGCACCCGGATCATGACCGGACCGAGTTCGGCGACCTGGCCGACCTGGTGGGTTCGGTGCGCCGCCACGGCTACTACGGGATGCAGCGGCTGGTGTTCGCGACCTGCAACCGCTTCACCTCCTACTGCGAGGCGCGGGGCGTCCGCCTGCGGAAGGCGAACTTCACCCTGGAGTACGAGACCGACATTCCCCGCCAGTCCGGCCTGGGCGGATCGAGCGCGATGATTATCGCCGCGCTGCGCGCCCTCCTCCGCTTCTACCGCGTGCCGGCGCGAGCGATCCCGGCCCGGGAACTGGCCGAGCTGGCCTTGAGCGTGGAGACCGGCGAACTCGGCATCGTCGCCGGTCTTCAGGATCGGGTGGTGCAGGCCTATGGCGGGCTGACCTACATGGATTTCTCGGGCCGGCGGAGCCAGTACGAGCGCCTCGACTCCCGGCGACTTCCCCGCTTCGGGATCGCTTACCTCACTGACGAGCAGATCGGACAGCGTGAATCAGGGCAGGTACACGCGGAGGTGCGCTATCGCTGGGAGCAGGGAGACCCGGCAGTGAAGAGCACCATGCGGGAACTGGCGCGATCGGCCGACCTGGGAAGGGAGGCGCTGCGGCGCGGGGATGTGAAGGCCCTCGGGAAGCTGATGAACCGCAACCACCAGCTGCGCTGCGAGCTGTTCGGCGCGCGCGTCCTGGGCGAGCACACCCTCGCGCTGGCCGAGATCGCGCAGGCCGCCGGCTTCCCCGCGAAGCTGCCGGGCTCCAGCGGCGCCGCGCTGATCCTGCTGGACAACCGGAAAAACGAGCGCGCGCTGGCCCAGGCCTATGCCGCGCAGGGATACCGCTTCCAGGTGGTAAGAGGGCTCTAGCATGACCAGACGTGACCAGGAGCGAGCCGGGGAGATGCCTCTGATCGTAAAGGCGGTGGTGCCGGCAGCCGGGCGGGGGACGCGGTTGCTCCCGGCCACCCGCTCCCAACCCAAGGAGATGCTTCCCGTCGGCCGCAAGCCGACCATCCAGCACGTGATGGAGGAGCTGGCCGCGGCCGACCTGCGCGAGGTCCTGCTGATCTCAGGTCAGGGCAAGCGCGCGATCGAGGATCATCTCGACTGCGATCAGGAAGAGACGGACGACAGCGGCGAGAAATGGACGCGACTGCGCTTCTTCCACGCGCGGCAGAGCGTACCCCGCGGACTGGCCGATGCGATTCGCATCGCCGAGCCGTTCGCGCAGGACCAGCCCTTCGTGCTGGCGCTCGGCGACTCCATGATCATCTCGCACGCTCGCCAGCCTCTGCTGAAGAGGATGATCGCGGTGCACGAGCGCCACCGGCCGGCCGCTACCATCGCCGTCGAGATCGTGCCCCGGGAGTCAGTCAACCGCTACGGGATCGTCGCGCCCAAGGGCGAGACCGACAGCGTGTTCGCGATCAAGGATATCGTCGAGAAGCCGTCGCCCGAGGCAGCGCCAAGCAACCTATCGGCCGCCGGCCGCTACATCCTCGAGCCCGTCGTCTTCGACGCCATCCGCCGCACCAAGCCGGGAATCGGCGGCGAGCTGTGGCTGACCGACGCCCTCCGCATTCTGCTGCGCGACGGGCAGGAGATCTTGTGCGTGCGGCTGCGGAAGGGCGAGCGCCGACTCGACATCGGCAACTTCCTGAGCTACTTCCAGGCCTTCCTCGATGTCAGCCTGAGCGATCCCGAACTGGGGCCGGCGCTGCGCGCCTGGGCGCGAGCGCGCCTGCGCCGGTCCGGCAGGTCGGGATGAGCGCCCTCCCGGGCCGCTACCTGGTGACAGGAGGCGCCGGGTTCATCGGCTCCCATCTCGTGGCATCGCTGGTGAGGGCCGGCCGCCAGGTCCGCGTGCTCGACGACTTCTCCTCCGGACGCCGGGAGAACCTCGCGGGAGTGGGGGACGCGGTGGAGGTGATGGAGGGCGACATCCGCCATCCCGAGGTCTGCCGCCAGGCCTGCGCGGATGTGGACTATGTGCTCCACCACGCGGCGCGCGTCTCGGTCCAGGAGTCGCTCGCGCATCCCGTCGAGACCCACGAGGTGAACGCGCTCGGGACGCTCAAGCTGCTAGTGGCGGCGCGCGAGGCAGGCTGCCAGCGCTTCGTGTACGCGGGGTCGGCCTCCGCCTACGGCGACACCGCGGCCTCCCCTCAACGGGAGGACGGCAAGCCCAACCCGCTCTCTCCCTACGCGGTCGCGAAGCACGTGGGGGAACTCTACTGCCGCATCTTCCACGATCTCTTCGGCCTCGAGACGGTGGTGCTGCGTTACTTCAACGTGTTCGGCCCACGGCAAGACGCGGCCTCACCGTACTCCGGCGTGATCGCGCGATTCTTGGCCCAGCTCACGCGCGGCGAGGTCCCGGTCATCTATGGCGATGGCGAGCAGACCCGCGACTTCGTGCCCGTGGAGAATGTGGTGGCGGCGAACCTGTTGGCCTGCGCCGCCCCCCGCGCGGCCGGGCAGACCATCAACATCGGCTGTGGCCAGGCGATCACGGTCAACCGTCTGGCCGGGATGCTGGTCGAGCTGACCGGAGCCCGCTGCCGGCCCGAACACGGCCCGGCCAGGTCGGGCGATATCCTGCACTCCTGCGCCGACATCAGCCGCGCCCAGGAGTTGCTCGGCTACCAGGTGAGCCTCGCCCCGTATGACGGGCTGAAGGCGGCGGTAGCTTGGTATCAAGCAGATGGCAAGACACGGGCGGGCCGGTCTGAGCGTCCTCCGTAGGGAGGAGAGGACTGAAGCAAGCTCGTGGCCGCGGGGCTACAGCTCCTCGAGGATCTGGGAGTAGGTTTCAGGCGTGAGGCCCAAATCGCGGAGGATCTTGCGTAACAGCGGGCGGACAATGAACTGATGCCCCATGGTCAGGGATGACCACGATCCGGCCATCCGGCCCGCTGAACGTGTTATGGCTGCCCACGCGGCGCGCCCACCGGAATCCTGCCCTCTCCGCAACTCTGCGCAGGTCCCGGTAGGGCACAAGCTGGCAGCCTGCTCACACCGCAACCTCGACCCGCCAAGTCCCGACGAAGTCAGACAGCGGCTCGTCAGCGCTTGTGGTTTGGAGGTACGCGGTGATCGCCTCCTTGATGTTCGCCTCGAGGCTAGGGAAGTCTGGCGCCTGGGTATAGCACCCGGGTAACTCCACCACCTCGCCGATCAGCCAACTGCTCTCGGGATCGCGTTCCAGCACAACGGTGAATGATCGGGTCATGAGGCCGTCTCCTGCCAACAGTATACCGCAAATGCCGGACTCGGGCATCACCGTGTCGGCCAAGGCTGCGGGGTTGCTCCGCAGCCCCCGCTGGGATGTTAGTCCCCGATCCTCACCCTCCACTCGTCACTCAGGCATCGCACGTCGGGCGCGTACATCGAGTAGCCGTTCGTGGGCAGGGCATGGAACTCCCCGGGGATCTCGGCGCGCAGGCGGTAGCGCACCGCCCGCGTTCCCTGGGGCATGGCGCTGAGGAAGACCGCGACCTTTTCGTCGCGGAGTTCCAGGTACGGGTAGACGCCCGCGCCCTCGCCCGCCCCGGCGCCGCTGCGCACCTCGACCGGCTCGCAGCCCGCCGGCTTCATGTCCTCGAAGACCAGGTACTCGTAGTCGTTCTTCGCATCTATCACCAGCTCCACCTCGACCAGATCGCCGCTGCGAAGCTGGGCGCCAGAGGGAAGCTCGGTCCGGTCGTAAGAAAGCTCCTGCCAGGAGTTCCCGTTGCTCTTCTTGGTCACCAGCTTCGGCGTCAGCTTGAAGTAGCGCCGCTGCACGAAGATCTCGTGGCCGCCGCCCTTCAGGTCCTCCTCCAGGGAGAAGTAGCGGAGATAGGTGGAGTAGTAAAGCGTGCCGGAACCCTTGACGGTGATGGTAAGAGTTTGCGGGCCATCGCCGATCACCTCATCTCCCACGATGAAGCGGTTGTCGAAGAAGAGCGCGTTCTCCCGGTTGACGCGGTAGGTCCGCCGCACCTTGCCGTCGAGGTCAACCGTGATGGTGTAGTCGGGGGCCAGCTCCTTCTTCACGCGGATGTAGTCGGCCAGCGCGTAGACCGCCATGGCGGTCTCCTTGGTGGAGGCCCACTGGTTGCCGCGGCGGTTGGCAATCAGCCACTTGACGATCATCGGGGCCAGCTCGTCATCCGGACGGATGGCCATATAGGCGCGGAGCACGGCGGCATTGGTCTCGGCCGGGCTGTCCCACCAGTGCCACCACCACCAGCCGCGCTGGCGCGGGGCCCAGTCAGCGCTCCCGTTCTCCCGGTCCACGTGGGCCGTGTTCTCCAGGTTGTCGAGCAGCACGCGCGCCTTGTCCAGATCCCCGATCTGCTTCAGGGCGAGGGCGAGCAGGGCCTGGGAGTATGGCGTGAGCTTCATGCGATTGCGGTAGAGACGGTCCGAGATGATGGTCTTCACTGCATCATCCACCGACCCGCGCAGCGTGACGACCGAAGCCATGTAGGCCAGGAGGTGGAGGTTATCCTCCTCTTTCATCTGCTTGAGCAGGAACTGGAAGCCGCGCTCGAGCGCATTGTTGTCAATGTCGCATCCCGCCTCGCGGGCGGTGAAGAGACCGTAGCAGACGTAAGCCGTCATGTATGGGTCGCTCAGGTCGCTCGGCCACCAGCCCCACCCACCATCCTGCTTCTGCTGGGAGTAGATGCGGTTGAGGCCGTCGCGCACCATGCGGTCGAGTTCCGCGCGGTCGAAGATCGGCGGCTTGGGCTTCCGGGGCAGGAGCAAGCTCCTGCCCAACGAGCTGGCGAGTGCGGCCGCGTTGAAGCTGCCGGGCATCCCCTTGGGGTAGGTGTAGCCGGCGTCGGGCTGGGCCTGACTGCCGGAGGAGGCCTCGATCTCCTTGGCATAGGCGTCGGCGCGCTTCCGCAGCTCGTCGAGGTTGATCCCCAGGTCTGTGAGCGTCCGCGCTACCAGCACGCTGGGCAGGAACCGACTCATGGTCTGCTCGATGCAGCCATATGGGTAGTCGGCGAGGTAGGGCAGCGCGTCCAGGGCGACTGCCGCCAGCGACGGCGTGAGCTGGAGGTTCAGCTCGGTCGCCCCGCGGCGTCGTTCCTTCGGGACATCGAGCTTCAGCGTGATGGTATGTGAGCCGCGAACGTCGCGGGCCACACCGCTCTGCACCTCGAACTTCTCCGCGCCGTGGACGAGGGCCGGGAACTGCATCTCCACCGCGTCGGACTCTTCATCGGTCTGGGCGGTCATGCGAATGGAGGCCGTGCCGGAGCGGAGCACGCGCACCACCCAGTCCACGCGCCGCTCGCCATCCTTCGGCACGGTCACCCACAGGCTGGCCTCCGTAGCCGGCTCCTTGAGGCCGAGATCGGCCGGCGCCTCCTTGACCAGCTCGAGAGTCCCGCCGTCGAGGGCGAGAGTGACCTTCACCTTCTTCTCGCTCGTCAGGTAGTTGTGGACGTTCGCGGAGAGCACCACCAGGTCACGCTCCCTGAAGAAGCGCGGGGCCTGGAGTCGGACGATCAGGTTCTTGCGGGTGACCGCCTCGGCGCGTCCCTGGCCTACCTGGACCTCAGTAGTCAGGCCGCGGGCGGTGGCCCGCCAGGTGGTCAGGTTCTCGGGCATGGTGACCTTCACGGTAGCCGTTCCGTCCTCGCCGGTCACCACCGAGGGGCTCCAGAAGGCGGTGTCCGCGAAGCGCGTGCGCGTCTGCGCGGCGGCCAGCGCCGACTCTGGTGTCGGGGCCTCTGCCTTCGCCTTCCGCATGGCCAGGCCAGTGATCGGCATGCCGACTATGTCTGTCTCACCCGCGGCGAGGAACCGGGTACCCGCCACACCTCCGCCGTAGCCGCCACCACCTCGGCCCCCGCCACCGCCGCCGCCCATGCCGCCGCCACCTGGGATGCCGCCGCCGCCGGCTCGAGCGCCGCTGGCCCGGGCTGCCGGGCCCGGCGGCCCGTACTCGTAGTCGCGGTAGCTACCCAGCCACTGCTCACCGCCGAGCCCGGGAGGCCAGTCCTGGAGATGTCCCGTGTCCTCGGGCCACACCCATTCGTGCGTTCGGAAGGGCTGTGAAGTGCGGCGCGTAACCGAATGCGACGAAGGCACCCACTGGAAGGACCAGTTCTGGCTGAGCTGGAGGGAGCGGCGCTCACCGTAGAACCAGAGGCGAGGGTCGGGCGCGTACTCCTGCTGGATGTAGAGCAGCGACGCGTCCACCACCGCCAGGCTCAGCTCGGCCCGCGCCGGCTGACCGCGCCAGTCCGTGGCCTTGAGGCGGAACGTGGCTTCGTCTCCAGGGCGATACTCCGCGCGATCGCTGGCGACCGAGACATTCAGGAACTGGCGACCGGGCGGGACGAAGATCTCGGTATAGGCCTCACGGGCCTGCCATTCCTGCACCATCACGGCGTGGAAGTAGAAGTTGGGCAGGTGGCCGCGGCGGATGGGCACCTCGAGCACGTGCGACTTGCCTCTGATCGGCAGGACTGACCGGGCGATGATCTGCGGGCCGGCCTGCTGGGAGAGCAGAACAGTGGAATCGCGGAAGCTGCTGATGATGAGGAGCCGGCAGGTCTCCCCCTCCTCATAGGTCTGCTTCTCCGGGATGAGCTGGATGCCGCTCAGCCGGAAGGCGGCCTTATCGAAATCCGGACCGTTGATCCAGGTGTAGATGTCTGCGGCGACCTTCTCTTTCCACTGATCCACGGCCTGGTAGCGGAAGCGGTACTGGCCGGCCTGCTTGGGCACCCAGCGGAAGAACCCGCGGCCCTCCTTATCCGTGGCCACGGCCCCCTTGTGCACCACGGCTTCGACCAGGTCGCGGCCGCCTCTCACGACCCGCTCGACGATGATCTCTCCCCGGGCCGGAACCGGCCGGTCCATCACATCGCGCGTTGCCACCTCCAGCTCGATCTGATCGCCGACCTGGTAGAAGCCGCGTTTGAGATCGAGGAAAGCGAAGTACTGCTGGCGGCTGACACGCACTTCGCCCGAGCCGGTGATGGTGCGGCGGCTCTCGTCGGTGACCTCGGCATTGATGGTGTACCTATAGGCGCGGGCCTTGGGCCACTGGCCACCAGCCTCGGTTTTCACCTGAACCGTCAGTTCTCCCTGCGCGTCGGTGCGCCCGGTTCCCTCCTTGCAGACCTCTCCCGAACCGTAGTAGGGACCGGAGTAGTCGTCTCCCTGCCACGCGCGGACGAGCCAGTCATAGGGCCGCGGGAAGCGGTAGTACGGGCTGTAAGGCGCACGGAAGACCCGGTACTTCACCTCCGCGCCGACCACCGGAGAGCCGAAGTAGTAGCGCGCGCCTATCCTTGCCTTCACCGTCTCGCCGACGCGGGCCTGGTCTACCGAGGCCGTGACAGCGACCTCGAACTCGGGCTTCTTGTACTCCTCTACCCGGAACTGATTCCCGCTTATCTGCGCGATCGGCGGCTCGACCGAGGTCAGGCGCACCCGGATGTCGTAGACGCCGAGCGTAGGCTCCTGGCCCAGGGTGAGGCTGCCGTTGATGGAGCCGAACTCGTTGGTAGTCAGGGTGGCCTGGTGGACCTTCTGAGTTCGCGGGTCCCAGACCGTGACCTCGAAGGGAAGATCCCGCGCGGCGTGCCAGCTACCGGGCTGGCCCTCCTCGCCCTCGACCGTGCGCGCCGCGATCACGACCCGGAAGTTCACCTGTTGGCCAGGCCGATAGACCGGACGGTCAGTGGTCACATAGGCGCGGTAGATGTCATAGGGCTTATGCCAGCCGGTCTCGTGGGAAAGCAGTGGCGTGACCGCGTAGCGGCCGCCGACCCAGGCCAGGGTCTCCACCCGGTTGGCTCGGATGTCCGGGCCACGCAGGAGCGGCTTCCCCCTGAGGCCATCCTGATCGGTCTGGCCGCGCTCGACATCTATGTGCGGGTCTTTGCCTCTGTGGTAGATCTCCCGCATGACGACTTCCGCGCCAGGCACGGGGCGGCCGCTGTCCGCGTCGCAGACATAGGCCAGGGTGCGATCCTGGTCGCTCTTCGTCACGATAGCGAGATCGGTGATCAGTACCAGGCAGGCCCCCCAGGCATCACCCGCCTCGCCTTTCACGACGTAAGCGCCGAGCTTCGAGAGGGGCGACGTGGCGTTCTCCGAGAGCCACTTGTGCTGCCCCTTATCGGTCGTGATGTAAGTCCAGCTCGCGACTCTCTCGCCCTGCCGCCAGACCTTCTCCTCCACCGCATCCCAGCTCCCCCAGCTCAGGGCGGGGTTGTCGAGGATCTCGGGCCGCAGTAGCAGCTTCTCGAGCTGGACCCGGTAAGCCGTGAGAGTCACCGTCTTCACATTGCGGCCGGTGAGGCCCAGGGTCGCGTTGTGCCGGGGCCGGGTCGGGCTCGCCGCCAACGTCAGGCTGGGCCACTCGATGTCCTGGATGCGGCCGCGGGCATCGCTCACCCACTTGCTCTGCGGCCAGCGCTCCACCAGATCGCGGTAGAGATCAAGCGCGGCGACGAAGTCGCTCCTGGCCTCCAGCCAGTTCGCAGCCGTGATCTGGGCCTGCGGCGCGATCGAGTGCTTGGGATAGTCCTTGGCGATTGACTCGACCAGCGCGACGGCGTCGAGGTCCTGGTACGGGAAGGGAAAGGCGACCGCGTGGCTCGTCCTGGTGTCGCAGGCCTTCACCATATCGGCCATGTTCGACTGATAGGACGCAAGGTAGAGCGCGCGGGCGAGGCGTGCCTCGGCGGCCCGCCGGCCCTGATCGAGCTTCTCGATCTGCTCGTAGAGGGTGAGGACGCGCTGCGGGAACGGGTGTTCCGGATCGTAAGGTCTGGTGGGAGTAGTGGTCCAGTCGTAGCCACGGAGGCGCTTCACCATGGCCGGATCGGGTCTGCCGCACTGCTGGCGGAGCCAGGAACGCTTGTCCTTCTCCAGCGCAAGGGCGACCAGGGCGTTGGTGATAGGGCTGAGGTCGCCGGAGCCGAGGAGCTGGGCGAAGTCGAAGTTGAGATCGGCCTCCTCTCGTTCGGCCTCCGGCCGGAGATGCTCGTAGAGGCGCTTGGCTCGCTCGAAGGCGGCGCGCCCCTCCGTCCAGTCCTGAGCCGAGAGGTTGACCTGCTCGGGCTTCTCCGCGGTCGCCACCTTGGGATAGTCGGAGCCGCGGTAGACGCGCTCGCCCACGCGGTAACCCTCATGGGGGGCCATGGTCAGGAGCTGGGCGAGCCAGTAGTTGCCCCGCGCGCCCCAGAGGCCCTCGGGATGGGCCTTGATGAAGTCGCGGGCGCGGGAGAGGGCCTCGTCCCAGCGCTGAGAGCGGCCCAGAGCGACAACGACGCGGTACTCCAGCTCGATCTGCCGGTCGCCGGCCGCGCCCGTACCGAGAGCGTGCTGGTAGCCCTCCAGCGCGCGGGCATAGCTCCGGTCGGCCCAGTACTGGTCGGCTTCCTGCAACGTCGGCGGCCCGGAGGCGGCGCGCAGCACGCCGTAGGCCAGCGCGCTCGCCAGCACGACCGCGACCACACCCCAGCGGGGGCTGCGGAGCAATCCCGCAGCCGGGATCAGGCCCCATCTCTTGTTCATGTCAACCCCTCACACATGGTTAGCTTCGGCCCCTTAGACCTCCTGCGGGGGCAGGAGGTTCCCGCCCACCCCAAGCCGGCGGTAGGAGATGCGCCGCGCTCGCTGAACCACTCGCCACGTGCAGACTGAGCGTGGGAGAGAGATGAGGCGCCACCGCAGGCCGCGTGGCGGGCGATGGATCGCCCGCCCTACAGCTGCCCTGGTCGCCGCGCTGCTGGGCCTGTCCGCGCCGCTGGTGGGCCATCACGGCCACGCCGCCTCGCGGCCCGGCGGCCCTGCGCCCCGGCCCGCGGCCCAGATGGCCGCCCCCACGCGCCAGGACCGCATCCTCGTACTCGTCCCCCACTCCGATGATGAGTCGGCCGGCTGCGGCGGCCTGATCGCCGAGGCCGTCGAGGCGGGCGCCGCGGTCCACGTCGTGTACACCACCAACGGCGACGCCTTCCGCGTGGCCGCGCAGCGGCTCTTCTTTGAGAACAGCGTCCCTCCGCAGGACTACCGCAGGCTGGCCCGGTTGCGTCAAGAAGAGTCCCTGGCCGCGCTAGGCAAGCTGGGCGTGCGCAGAGATCAGGTCATCTTCCTCGGCTATCCTGACCGCGGCACGGACCAGATGTGGCTCCGCCACTGGCAGCCTGACGACCCATACCGGAGTCCGTATACCAAGCAGGATCACAATGCCTATGCCGACTCGCTGCGCCCGGGCGCGCCCTACTCCGGCCGCGCGCTGCTCGATGACCTGGAGACGACGATCCGGCAGTTCCGACCCACGATCATCATGTCGGCTCATCCCCGCGACATCCACGGCGACCACTGGGCCTTGTACTGCTACACGGTGGGGGCGCTCTATGAGATCGGGCTGCTCGACCAAGTGAAGGTGCGTCTCTACCTCGTGCACCGGGCGGACAAGTGGCGGGGGCCCGACGGACGCCGGCTCGATCCGAGCCTCCTGCCGGCCGGCACGGACGAGATCAGAACGCGCTGGGAATCGCTGCCACTCACGCCGGCCGCGGCGGAGCGCAAGCGCGAGGCCATCCTCGAGCACCACACCCAACTGCTGGCGATGAGGGATTACCTCCTCAACTTCGCCCGGGGTCGAGAGGTCTTCGGCCAGGTCCCGGCCCAGGAGTGGCCCGAAGTGGGGCCGGGCCGGCTTCGCGTGACAGGCAAGGAGAGCGACTGGAGCAGCATCCAGCCGGCCGTGCTGGCCCCGGCCGAGAACCCGGGCGCCGAGGACCGCCTGGGCCTCCGCGCGGCGAGACAAGGTGATAGGCTGTTCTTGCTGCTGGACCTGGCGCAGCCGCTCTCGCCGGGTGTCGAATGCCGGGTTCACCTGCATCTCCTCTCCGGGCGAAGAGTGGAGGGCCCCCAGACATACTCGTTCTCCGTGGGCAGAACCACCAGCGGCGCCCGGTTCCGCACGGCCGCTCGTTGGCTCGAGGCCTCATTTCCGCTGCCGCGCGGGAGCTCGCCGGATGGGGTCATGCTGGCGGCGGAAACCTGGCGTGGTTCCACGCGGCTGGCTCACACCCCCTGGGTCGTCCTGATGACGGCCCGGCCAAGGAGGGCGGCTTGCCTGAGGTAGGCCTGAAGGACCTCTGCTTCGAGCTGGCCTGCCAATCCGCCGAGCGCTTTCTGGATCTGCAATGGAGCGATGGGCGGTTCTCCTCGCAGCCGGAGCACGAGACCGATGAGTGGGACTTCTACGATCAGCGGGGCCGCGGCCGGGGCTCGGCTGCAGCGGCAGGGCGCGCATGCGGGGCGTACGAGCAATGGGTGCTGTTCCGCCTCGAGGCGGGAGGGTAGAGCCGGCGCACTGCGCGCGGAGAGCGAGAGCGGAGGGAGCAAGGAACGCCATGACCTATGATGAGAAGTGCGCGCGTAAGCAGTCCGGCAGCGGCTGGCCGACCGGCTTCGCCCCGGACCAGACCATCCAGCGGGTGAGGCCGCACGAGAGCAACGAGTACCTGCTCAACCCTCACAAGGGGACGACAACGTTCCAGCGCTTCAACGGCGATCCACTCTACCCCGGCACAACCTGGAACGACCGGGAAGGGCCGACGGTCTTCTCTCCATTCGACGGCCGTCGGAAGAACCCGCGTTACCCCAATACGACCATCTCCTACTGCCGGTGGCTCTGGTCTGTCCTCGAGCCCAGGAAAGGCGAGTTCTGCTGGGAGATCATTGACGGCGCGCTGGAAGCCGCCCGCGTGCGCGGGCAGACGCTGCAAATGAGGGTGCAGCCCTACATCGGCGACGATCTCCCGGCCTGGCTCTGGGAGGCGGGGTGCGCGCCCATGAGCAAGGACGTGGACGACCGACGGCGCGAGCCAGACCACAACCACGCCGCGTACGTCGAGCACTGGGGAGACTTCATCCGCGCCTGCGGTGCCCGCTATGACGGCCATCCCAACCTGGAGAGCTTCGACATCGCCTACGGCGGGCCGTGCGGAGAGATGGGGGGGAACGCCACCGCGCAGACCGCGGCCCGGCTGGTGGACGTCTACCTCGAGAGCTTCCGGAAGAGCCAACTGCTCTCCATGCTGGGAACCCCTGGCTGCCAGTACGCCGCCAAGAAGAAGGGCCTGCGGATCGGATGGCGCGCAGACTGCTTCGGCGATCTGCGGGCGGAGGGCCGGGGCGTAGTCCCCGACCGACTCTGCTGGAACCACATGCACGACGCCTATCCCAAGGAGGTGGCGGAGGACGGAGTGACGGAGGCCTGGCGAACCGCGCCGGTGACGCTAGAGACTTGCTGGACCGTCGGGCACTGGTACGAGCAGGGCTGGGACATTGGCTGGATCCTGGAGCAGGGCCTGATGTACCACCTCTCGGTGTTCATGCCAAAGTCGAGCTACATCCCGGAGGCGTGGGCGGATAGGATTGAGGAGTTCAACCGGCGGATGGGCTACCGGTTCGTGCTCCGCCAGATGCTGCTGCCGATCCAGGTGAAGCGAGGCCGCCGCATGGAAGTGCAGGTCTGGATGGACAATGTGGGCGTGGCGCCCATCTACCGACCCTACCAGTTCGCCTATCTCTTCCGGCAAGGCGAGGACGAGGTAATCGTGCTCTCCAAGGCCGACCTCCGCAAGTGGATGCCAGGGCACACCTGGTTCAAGGAAACGGTGACCGTGCCCAGGTCGCTGCGACCCGGAGGGGTGCAGGTGGGCGTGGGCATCGTGGATCCGGCGACCCGTACACCCGTGGTCCGCCTGGCGATAAAGGAGGTATGCGAGGACGGATGGCACCTGCTGACGACGATGCAGGTGAGGTAGCGCACCGCGCGGCCTCCACGGGGCCGGCCCGGGCCCGCCGCGGCGCGTTCGAGACACAGGCGTCGCGCCGCCAGCCAAGGAGGAGACCAGGGCACGGCAAAGCTGCCGTGGGACCCCGATAGGGAGGAGGGAGATTGTGTTCATTGACTACGTGTCTCTTCTGCTGGTCAACATGGTGGCCGGCTACTTCCTGCTGGCCGCGTTCGTTTACCTGGGCCTGGATGACCCGGACCGGAGGAGATGGGCGCCGGGGTTCCTGATGGTGGGCCTGGTGGCAACGGTCTTCGGTGGGCTGATCACACTGAGCTGGCCTCTGCCCGGGCCGTACAATGCCGCCTTCGGCGAGATGTCCGTGCTCTTCGGCGTGATCTTCCTGGGGGCGGGCCTGGCGATGGCAATCGGCTGGAGCCTGGCCACGGTGGCCGGCTATGCCTTCTTCGCCGGCTCGGCCGCGATCGTGATCGGGGCGCGCATCATCAGCCTCAAGCTGACCCTCAAACCGGCCCTCTCAGGGACCGGTTTCATCGTCTCTGGCTTCGCCGGGGTGATGGCCGCTCCCACGCTGGCTCTCATGAAGAACAACCGGCCCCTTCGTGCCATCGCGTGCCTGATCCTGATCGCCGCGGGCTTGATCTGGGCGGTCACGGTCTACCCCGAGTACTGGATGCACTTGCGGATGTTCGGGAAGTGGACACCTCTGCTGATGAGGAGCGCCGGGCACTGAAAAGGAAGAGAGCCCCGGCTGTGCCGGGGCTCTCTCGAACCTCTCTCAGCACCCGCGCATTCCCCGGGCGGGGAATGCGCGTCTCTAGCCTAGAGGGGTCGAACTTTGGCGGCTCTGGGTCCCTTGGGGCCCTGCTCGACCTGAAGTTCGACTTCCTGGCCCTCGCGCAGGGTGCGGAAACCCTGGCCTTCGATCGCCGAGTGATGGACGAAGACATCGCCATCCGCGGTCTCGATGAAGCCAAACCCCTTGGCGTCGCTGAACCACTTCACTTTGCCTGTAGCCATCGGCCAATCTCCTTTCCGAAAGCGCGAACGTTAGGTAGGAGGTCGGCCGTACTAATCGCTTCCCTCACCCCCGTAGTCCTGATGCTTTCCGAGTTCGCGGCGGACACGCGCCCGCCAGGAGAATAGTAGTCCAACCGGGCGCGCGCGTCAAGGGAGGGGGCACGCAGGCGAGCGCAGAAGCGAGTAGGCTGGTCGCAGGGGCGTCCCAGGCGGCGCTGGGCGAGCAGGGCCAGGTTCGTGCCCGACAGGCGGCCGGGCGTTCCATCCCCGGGAGAGAGTCCATGCGCTTCGCGTTCTGCAATGAAGGTTTCGGCAACCGGCCCTGGCCGGAGCAGTGCGCGGCGGTGGCCGCGGCCGGCTATGCCGGCATCGAGGTCGCGCCCTTCGCGCTGGCCGAGGAGGTGCGGAGCGTGAGGGCCGCGCGCCGTGCCGAGCTGCGGCGTGCCGCCGAATCCGCCGGACTGGAGATCGTCGGCCTGCACTGGCTGCTGGTGAAGCCGGAGGGCCTTCACATCAGCCACCCCGACGCCGTCGTGCGGACTCGCACCTCAGACCATCTCCGCTGGCTCACCGACCTCTGCGCGGACCTGGGAGGCAGGATCATGGTCTTCGGTTCGCCCGGCCAGCGCGGCGGCACAGCCGGGGCGACCGCGCAGGACGCATGGCGCTGGGCTGCCGAGACCTTCACGGCGGTGCTGCCCGCGCTCTCGGCGCGAGGCGTCACGCTCTGCATTGAGCCCCTCACGCCGGTGGAGACGGACTTCATCAACACAGCAGCGGAGGGCCGGCGACTGGTCGAGGAGATCGGCCATCCCAACTTCCGGCTCATCCTCGACGTGAAGGCGATGTGCACTGAGCCTGTCCCGATCCCCGACCTGATCCGCAGGCATGCCGATGTGCTGGCCCATGTCCACGCCAATGATGCGAACAGGCAGGGCCCGGGTTTCGGCGAAGTAGACTTCCGTCCGATTCTGGCGGCCTTGCAGGAAGTGGGCTACCAGGGGTATGTTTCGGCCGAGCCCTTCGAGTTCATCCCCGATGTGGACACCGTGCTTCGGCGATCGGCCGGGTACCTGCGAAGCTGCCTCCCCGTCTAGCGCTCGCGGTTCGAGGATACCATCATGCCCGAAGTCGAGCTGATAGTTCACGCAGGGCCGCATCCGCGGCAGAACTGCCCGGTGAGGGTGGATCTGCCCTTTGCCGGCAAGGCCGGGCCTCGTTCGGTGTCTCTCGCCATCGCCGCGGGAGACCTGATCCCCGCGCAGATCTGCTCTCCGCCGTCGGAGGCGCCTGCGGGCCGCCTGGCGATAGCTTTCATGGTGCCAGGTCTGCGGCAGGGCGAAAGCCTCCGCCTGACGGCGCGCTTCGAAGGGTCCGCCCTGGCAGACATGGTCGCGGTTCGTGACGACGGCGCCGGGAGTGTTGCGATCACGACTGGCGGCTCGCTTCTTACTACCTATCGCTACCTCGGTAATCCTGCTAGGCCTTGCTTCTTACCGCTGATCGGGCCTGGCGGCAAGCGGGCCACGCGAAGCTGGCCCGTCAGTGACGACGTTCCCTGCGAGACCAGGGACCACCCTCACCACCGCTCCCTCTGGGTGGCGCACGGCGACGTCAACGGGAGTGACAACTGGAGCGAGGGCGAGGGACACGGCTTCCAGCTTCATCGCAAGATCATCGCCGCCGAGAGCGGGCCGGTCTTCGGTCTGCTGGCAGCGGCCAACGACTGGACGGATCGCGACCAGAAGAAGATCCTCGAGGAGCGGCGCACCCTGAGCGCTTACGCGCTGCCGGGAGACGCTCGCCTCTTCGACTTCGAGGTCTGCTTCACCGCCACGGAGTGCGACGTCCGCTTCGGGGACACCAAGGAGGGCGGCATCCTGGCGATGCGGGTGGCGCCGGCGATGGACGGCGACCACGGTGGACGCATCCAGAACTCCTACGGCGCGGTGGGGGAGGGGGAATGCTGGGGCCGGCAGGCGCAGTGGTGTGACTATGTGGGCGAGATCGAGGGTGAGAAGGTGGGCATCGCCATCTTCGATCACCCGCAGAGCTTCCGCCACCCCACCTACTGGCACGTGCGCGACTACGGGATGTATACCGCCAACCCCTTCGGCTGGCATGACTTCCGGAGCGATCCCGCCGCGGACGGCAGCTACGTGCTGGCCCGCGGTGCCTCCCTTCATTTCCGCTATCGCGTCTACCTCCATCTGGGCAGCACCGAGGAGGCGGAGGTGGCCGCGCGCTATCAGGACTACGCGAATCCGCCGCGGGTCGAGGTGGTGGCCTAGCGGGGCGCGATGAGCGAGCGTCAACTCTCCCCAGGAGTGACCGTTCTCCTGCCGCCGGCCATGCGGGCGTTGGCCCGCGGGCAGCGGCGCGTGCGGGTGCCGGGCAAGACGGTGGGCGACGTGATCGGAGCCCTCGTCGCTCGCTATCCCAGGCTCGGCCCGCGCCTGCGCAGCGAGGGCGGCGCGCTCCGGCCTTTCGTGCTCGTCTTCCTCAACTCGCAGGATATCCGCGCGCTCCAGGGCGAGAAGACGGCGGTGCATGCCGGCGACGAGCTTGCCTTCGTCCAGGCCCTGGAGGGAGGGTGAGCGGGCAGGAGTCGCTCCCACACCTGACGAAGCCCAGCCCTAGCCTTACACACAGGAGCAGGACATGGGCTGGCGATACTCGATCTTCACCGTGATGTGCCCCGAGCTGGACCTCGAGCAGACCGCCGCGCTCGCCGCCTCCCTTGGCCTCGAGGGTCTGGAGTGGCGCGTGACGCGCAAGTCGCCGGAGCCGATCGAGAAGATCAACTACTGGTCCGGCAACCGCTCTACCGTGGACGTGGATGACATCGAGGCCGATCTCAAGCGCGCCAAGCGCATCACTGACGGCCACGGCCTGGGGATGCCCTTCCTCGGGACCTATATGAGTTGCCGTGAGCACGACTTGGTGGCCAAGGTCATGCAGGCCGCCGCCGGGGTCGGCTGCACCAAGATGCGCGTCGGCCCCCCGCGCTATGACGGAAAGCGGCCCTATGCCGAGCTCTATCAGGAGGCGGTGCGGGACTTCGAGAGGGTCGCCGGCCTCGCCCGCAAGCACAAGGTGCAGGCCTGCCTCGAGATGCACATGGGCAACATCACCCCCTCCGCCGGCCTCGCCCACCGGCTGGTCTCGCATTTCGATCCGGCCGAGATTGGGGTCATCTTCGACCCCGGCAACATGGTGGTCGAAGGGTTCGAGAACTACCAGATGGGCCTCGAGCTGCTGGGCCCCTACCTCAGCCACGTGCACGCGAAGAACGCTTGCTGGGTCAAGCAGGGCGAGGAGGCCGGAGTCGCGAAGTGGCAGTCTCGCATGGTGTCAATGAGAGAGGGCCAGGCCGACTGGTCGGCCGTGGTGGCGGCGCTCAAGAAAGTGGGCTACGACGGCTGGCTTTCCTTCGAGGATTTCGCCGAGGCCGACACCAGGACCAAGCTCAACGACGGTCTTGTCTACCTGGAGGCACTAGAGGCCTCCCTCGCCTAGGCCCGTCCGGGTAGAATGCTGGTGCAGTAGTCTCGTCTGAGGAGGGCGTCCGTGGCCCAGGTCTACTTCGATCATGCAGCTACTACCCCCACCCGCCCCGAGGTGGTGGAGGCGATGCTGCCCTACTTCCAGGAGAGGTGGGGCAACCCGTCGAGCATCCACACTTCCGGCCGGGAGGCAGCGGCGGGCATGGACCAGGCCCGGGGTCAGGTCGCCGCCCTGGTGGGCGCGCTCCCCGAGGAGATCGTCTTCACCAGCAGCGGCACGGAGGCCGACAACCAGGCCCTCGTCGGCATCAGCCTGGCGCGGGAGAAGAAGGGCAACCACATCATCACCTCCGCCATCGAGCACCACGCCGTGCTCCACACCGCGCAGTACCTGGAGAAGCGCGGCCTCCAGGTCACCTATCTCCCGGTGGACTCGACCGGCCTGGTAGATCCCGACGACGTTCGCAAGGCGATCACCGACCGGACCATCCTGGTCTCGATCATGCACGCGAACAACGAGATCGGCACCATCGAGCCCATCGCCGAGATCGGCGCGATCTGCCGGGAGCGCGATGTGATCCTCCACACCGACGCGGTCCAGACGGTCGGGCACGTGCCCCTCAACGTGCGGGAGCTGAACGTGGACCTGCTCTCGCTCTCCGCCCATAAGTTCTACGGGCCCAAGGGAGTGGGCGCGCTCTTCGTTCGCAAGGGAGTCCGCATCTCACCCCTCATCCACGGCGGGGGCCACGAGCGGGGCCGGCGCTCCAGCACCGAGAACGTGCCTGGCATCGTGGGCCTGGGAGAGGCGGCGCGGCTGGCCGTCCGGGATCTCGACTGGGAAGTGCAGCACAGCACCCAGCTCAGGGATCGCCTGATCGAGGGCGTGCTCGGCCGCGTGCCGGACGCGATCCTCACCGGGCATCCCACCCAGCGCCTGCCCAACAGCGCCAGCGTCTGCGTGCGCTACGTCGAGGGCGAGTCCATGCTGCTCAATCTCGATTTCGAAGGCATCGCGGCGTCCTCCGGCTCGGCCTGCACCTCGGGATCGCTGGAGGCCTCGCACGTCCTCCTCGCCATCGGCCTTCCGCATGACCTCGCGCACGGCTCCCTGCGGCTGACCGTCGGGCGGGGCAACACCCCGGCCGAGGTGGACCACTTCCTCACCGTCTTCCCGCCCATCGTGGAGAAGCTGCGCGCCATGTCCCCGCTCTCCGCCACCCGCCCCGCCGACCTGTGGGAGGGCGCCGAGCACGACCACGGCGCCGAGGACGTAGGGCACGTGGACTAGCCCGGCCTCACCTCTGAGGCACTGGCGCCAGGTCCCACTCCAGGATGCCGAAGTCCTTTCGGTTGCCGATCGCGAGGCGTGCGTCCCACTGCTGGAAGTAGTGCATGGACGGCACGTAGGTGAGCATCTCGTCCCCCGGCCCGGGGTTGTGCATGTGCAGCTTCGCGATCACCATGTCAATGCGCTCAGGCCGGCCAATGTTCTGGCCCAGCAGCGAAAGGGCGAGCACGTACCTGGCGACCCAGAGCGGGTGGGGCCGGTTGAGCGGCTGCTTGCGGGAGAAGTCGCGGATATTGCCCTGGGGCTCGACCGTCAGGCGGTACCACTTGAAGCCGCCGTACATGTAGTAGAGCATTGGCCCCGACGCCACGTTGTTGATCACCTCGGTGCCAATGGCCATCCAGAGATCGTCGCCATCGAGAATGCGTCTCGCGTCCAGGTCGGCGATGATGTCGTTGGCGATGCGGTCCACCACCCGCTCTCGCTCGCCCTGGTTCCACTCCTTCTTCTGCTCATCCCACATCCGCGCCCAGACCCTCTCGTCCCAGGCGGTAGCCCATCCGGCCACGGTGCCGACGAGCTGCGGGGTCAGCACGATGCACACCCGCATCGCCCGGTTCGGCACCAGGGTCCGCCCCGCGTGCTCGTACCAGATCCACCGGGAAATGCCGCGCCACTCGAAGACCTTCCGATCGTTGGCCGCGATCTCGATGCCGTCGTTCACCCACCCCTTGACCCATTCGAGCTTCGGCGCGAAGAGGTGGTTGGGGTGGTCAACCTGGGCCCGACCGGCTGTGCAGATGCCCCCCATGATGACGCAGACGGCAAGTGCTACCACTGCCTTATGCATAGCATCCTCCGGGTGCCTGAGCTAGCCAGGCGAGTGTAATCCGGCTTGACACTCTCATCCCGGGCCCCTCGCCCTTGTGTTCGTGTCCGCGCGGGCCTCCGCCGGCGTGGCCGCTGGGACCTACCGCCGCCGAGCTCGCTCGGCCCCGCGCGCCCCGCCGGGATTGGACAGAGCTGGCGGCGGTTCCTGCTCCCGAGGCGGATGCAATCGCTCTCGTGTTCGGTAGGTAAGCGCCGGGTTGACGGTCGTCTGGGCGGTTCACGTCGCGGGGGCGGTGGTGTTGCCGCAGACAAAGTCCGGCCCCCTCCGTTCGGCAGGAGCTTGCTCCTGCCCCCGGGTGCAGGGGACAGCAGCAAGCTGCTGTCGAACAGCATCGAGCCACCGCGTTCTGACCATTGCCATGCCAACGACAGACAGTCACACGCAGCGCTCGGCCCTCACCTCACCTTGACGACGGCCCGCGTGTATGTTAGTTTGGTGCGGCCGGAGCTGCGCCTCGGTCCGGCGCGGGCCTGTCTTTCGGGCTGTTAGCTCAGCTGGCAGAGCAGGGGACTCTTAATCCCAAGGTCGGAGGTTCGAGCCCTCCACAGCCCACTCCGCTCTTCTCCTTGCTTCTGTCCTCGCCAAGATTGCCCCGCGCAGCAGGAGCGGCAGGGCGAGCAGGCGAAACCAGCGCTAGCCTCGCGAGTCCGCATCAGTAGTCGCAACAGCGCAGATAGCCCGCACCGCAGCCACCTCCTCAGCATCGCCCCGGAGCGTCTTGCCGGCCTGGACACCTTGCGCCAGCGGCTATCCGGGTCCCTCGCGACCTCTGGCGAGGCCACTTTTCGGCAGGAGGGACGGGATGGCCCGGGTCGGGCAAGCCTCCGGCGCGGTTGCGAGCCTTAGCGGTGCACTGGTGGTCACGCTCTATGTCGTCCTCAGCATGGGCGACATGGCGCTCTCCTCGATTGCTTTCAGCCTGGGCGTGGGGGAGGCCAACCCACTGCTGGCGTGGCTGGCGGCGCATAGCATGTTCGTGCCCGCCAAGATCGGCCTCACCGCGCTCGTCGCGGGGCTCATGCACTGGTTCTACCCGCGCCCGTACGGGCGCGGCCTGGCCTGCTTCGTCGTCGTCCTGATGCTGGGGCTGCTGATCTACCACTACTGGGGCCTGTGCATGATGGGGGCGGCCTAGCCCACCCTCCTTCGGCTCCGGCCCGGTCGCGCCGATAGATCTCGGGCCGCGCACGGAGGCGTGACCGTGACCGCGCGGCTACGGCGCCGACCAGGGCACCCCCTCTGCTCTGGACAGGGAAAGGTGCGGCCTGCCGTCTGCGCCGGCCACCAGCGACCCAACCTCCTCGAAGTCACCCCCGTACAGCACGAGCCCATGCCGGTACGTCATGCTGGGCCACGCCTCCGCGGCCTCGACCCCGACCTTCTTCTTGCCCTCCAGGTCGAACACTCCTACTGCGCTGCCCCGGAAAGCGGCGGAGGCGATCAGCCCTGGCTTGCCTGTCTCGCGGTTGAGGCTAGACCAACTCCCGTGGCGGTCAACGCTGAGTTCGGCCCGCTTCGTTCCGCGCTCGTCGAAGAGCACCAGCCGCGGAACCTGCTCCTTCTGAGGCTGCTCGCTCTGGTTCCCTGCGTCGTTGGACTTCGACCAGTAGGCGCTGTCGAACTCCAGGGCCGCGCGCACCCGGCCCGCGGTGTCCACCAGCTCGAACCGCCGCGCCCTCACCACCTCCGCGACGGGAGCCGCCTTCGCCTTCCCCGCGGCATACGCGACCGCAGCCACCGTCACCACCACGCACGCCGCCAGCACTGCAACCGCCCACTTGCCATTGCTCATGACCCACTACCTCCTGTGCGGCGCCACCAACGCCGCCGTGATTGGGGCAGGACGCGAGGGCCTGCCCTACTCCCTGGCTCTCCGTCGCCCGCCCCGCCTCGATTCGTTCAGCCTCCTCCAATACGTCACGATTCCGGTCTGGGTCCAGTCTGGAGCGGCGGCGTTCTTCGTCGCCTTGAAGGCCTCGTGCACGACATTGGTCACGGGGATAGCCGCGCCGATCTCGTGGGCGAGGTCGAGGACATAGCCCAGGTCCTTGTAGTGGAGGGCCAGAGTGCCGCCGCCGTGGAAGTCATCGCCGAAGAGGCCCTCGTCCACCGGGAACTCCAGGTAGTCTCGCAGCAAGCGCGGCTCGACCCCGGCCTTCGCCGCCCAGGTGATGGCCTCCGCCCACACCGCCCACTGCCCGGCCAGCACCATCTGGTTCATCAGCTTGAGCACCTGGCCGTGGCCGACCGGCCCGATGTGCTTGAGCTTGTAGCTGAGGCAGGTCAGCACTCCCTCGGCTTTCGCGAAGTCCTCGGCCCTCCCACCCACCATCATGATGTAGCCCTTGCTCCGGCCCGTGATGGGCGCGTCTATCAGGCCGGCGTCACTATCCTGGCACCGCCGGCTGTAGTGGATGTCAGTCTTGGGGTGGGTAGTGCCGGTGTCAACGATGAGGTGGCCGGCCCGCAGATGGCCCATGATCCCGTCCGGGCCCTCCATCACATTCTCGACTGCGTGGCTGCCCGGCAGGCAGAGCAGGATGATGTCGGAGTCTGCCGCCACTTCCCCGGGCGTGCTCGCCGGGCGCGCGCCCAGGGCGACCGCGGCCGCCATCTTCTCAGGGTCAGTGTCCAACGCGGTCACGGGGTAGCCGGTGTTGAGCAGCCTCTCCGCGAAGCGACTCCCGATGTTCCCCAGCCCGATCACGCCCAGCTTCTCCATCGCGCTAACCCCCTTGCACCTCGTGTGGCCAACCGCGCGGCCCGCCAAGGCGGGCTTCGCCGCCGCCGGCGACCGCCCCTGTGGCCGCGAGCTTCATGAGAGGACGAAGCCGCCAGTGCTGGAAGGTGTGAGGAAAGGAGAGGACGATGCCCCGCAAGTTCAGAGCAGAGGAGATGACGCCGACCGAGTTCCGGGAGGCGGTGGCGCGCCGGCCGGTCTTCATCCTGGCCACCGGGATTCTCGAATGGCACGGCGATCATCTGCCTCTCGGAACCGACGCCCTGAAGATGAGGGGGATCGCGGAGCGGCTGGCGGAGCGGGCGGAGGCCATCCTGCTTCCCCAGAACTGGTTCGGCGTAGTCGGCTTTGATGAGATGACCGGCACCATCACCTTCAGCAAGCGCTTGGTGAAGGAGATCGCCCAAGAGTTCTTCGCCAACCTGGAGAAGATGGGCGCGAAGCTGATCGTCTTCCTGACCGGCCACTACGGCCGGTTCCAGGTCGAGACCATCAGAGAGGCGGCCGATGAGTACCGGCAGCAGAGCAAGGTGCGCCTGATCGCTCAGCCGGAGTACGAGGGGGTTGACTTCAGCTCCCTCGGTTGCCACGCCGATCACGCCGGCCGCTACGAGACCTCACTCATCATGGCCTTCTACCCGCACTTGGTGCAGATGGATCGTTTCCGGCCCAAGCTGGAGATCCCGTACGAGTACTCGTATCGGGAGAATCCCTGGGGCTTCCACTCTCCCTCCGGAACCTGGGAGTACGAGAGCGACCTGCGCCAGGACGCCTCTCCCGAGCTGGGCGAGCAGATCACCGAGCTGATCGTCGCCCACCTCCAGCGGCGCATCGAGGAGGAGCTGGCGCTCTGTCGTGGCCAGTGAGCTTGCCGCATCTCGAACCCACGGTTACGTCGTCCGCTCCTCCCCTGCCGAGAGGAATCGGGGCGGCCGTCGGACAAACAAGATGACGTTGGCCTCTGGAGGAGAGATGTGATCAGGTTTGGTGTCGTTGGGTTCGGCAGACGCATCAGCAGCATGATCGCCCATCCCATGCGGCAGGTCGAGCCGGACATCCGTGTGGTGGGGATTGTGGATCCCGACGAGGCCGGGGCCCGCTCCCGGCTGGCGGAATGCGACCGCGCCGATGTCGTCTTCTATCCCGACGTGGACGAGCTGGTGACTGGGGCGAAGCCGGACGCCCTGCTCATCGGGACGCGCTGTCACCTGCACACGCCTTACGCGATCCAGGCCGCGCGCTACGACCTTCCGCTCTTCCTCGAGAAGCCGGTCTCGAACTCGATGGAGCAGGCCCTTCAGCTAGAGGCCGCGTTCGAGCGCACGAAGTGTCAAGTGGTGGTGAGCTTCCCCCTGCGGGTGTCGCCGCTGTGCGAGCTGGCGCGCCAGGAGATTGCGGACGGCGCGGTGGGAAGCCCCGAGCATATCATGGCCGTGAACTACGTCCCCTACGGCACCGGCTACTTCGACGGAGGCTACCGGAACTTCGACATCACCCAGGGTCTCTTCATCCAGAAGGCCACCCACGACTTCGACTACATGATGTACCTGATGGGAGCGAACATCGTCCGCGTGGCGGCGATGGCCTGCTACGGCCGTGTGTTCGGGGGCAAGAAGCGGGCGGGGCTGCGCTGCTCGCAGTGTGATGAAGCAGACACCTGCCTGGAGAGCCCGGAGAACCGCCGCCGCAACCTCTCCGGCGGAACCACCCGAGACCACCCCTGCCTCTTCAGCGTGGATTGCGGCTCGCCCGAGACCGGGATGAACGAGGACTCCTCCAGCGCGGTGATGGAGTTCGCCTCCGGCGCCCACGGGGCCTACAGCCAGGTGTTCTATACCCGCCGGGACGCCGGCGCCCGCGGGTCCGTGATCAGCGGCTACCACGGTACCGTCAGCTTCGATTGGTACACGAATGAGTTGAAGCGGGTGCGGCACCACTCGCCGTTCACCGCGCGGATGACCTCGGGCGAGGGTCTCAGCCACTTCGGGGGCGACCTGGTCCTGTCCTATAACTTCATGGATCTGGTCAAGGGGAAGGCCGCCTCGCGCACCCCGATCTCGATCGGTCTTCAGAGTATCTACGCCTGCCTGGCGGCCAAGCAGTCTGCCGAGACGGGCCAGTTCGTGGCTGTCCGCCAGGTGGGAGGCCTGTAGGGCGGGCATCTCGCCGCAAGCGGATGCCCGCCGAGGGTGGACTGACACTCTACTGATGACCGTCACGCCGAAGATCCGCAGGCTGCTGAACAAACGCTTCCTCCTGATCGCGCTCGCGGCGATCGCCATCTCCCTTGTCATCTACTCCTGGCTGGTCAGCTCCCTGGCCTGGAAGCGTACGCTGCGCGCGGCCGGCTTCGTGGACGAACTGCCTGAGCCCGGCAGGGGCGACCGCCTCCTCATCGTGGCTCCCCACCCGGACGACGAAACGCTTGGCTGCGGGGGCCTGATCCGGCAGGCGATGGCGAACGGCGCGGCCGTGGACGTGGTGATCATGACCAACGGGGACGCCTCCGAATGGTCGGTCCTGCTCGGCGAGAGGGAGATTCCATGGAACCCGGCCAACCTGATCGAGCTGGGCCGGAAGCGGCAGAAGGAAAGCCTGCGGGCCCTGAGCGAGGCGGGTGTCTCGGCCCACCACGTTCACTTCCTGGGGTTCCCCAACAATGGCCTGGTCGCGCTCTGGCGGCCGGAGCATTGGCGTCACTCCGACCTCTACCAGTCGCCCTACACCCGGGTCGCGTTCTCGCCCTATGAGCAGAGCCTGACCCCTGACGCCCCTTACTGTGGGCAGCAAGTGCTCTCCGATCTCATGGCGGTCATGCACGTGGTCCGCCCGACCCAGATCTACGTCACCCATCCCCGGGACATTCACCCCGATCATTGGGCCACGAGCTGCTTCGTCAGCTACGCGCTGGCGACGGCCGAGGTGAAAGGCGCGGAATGGGCGAAGAGCGCGCAGCTCTGGGGTTACCTGGTCCACTGGCCCCGCTACCCGGCGCCCATGCGCAGCGGCCTGGGCCTGGAGCTGCTGCCGCCCCCCGAGCTCTCGGGCGCGGAGGCCCAGTGGTATCGGCTGCCGCTAACGCGAGATGAGGCGCGGCGCAAGCTCGCCGCGATCCGGACCTACAGGTCCCAGGGGCCTCGCTTTGACCGCCTGCTCCAGTCATTCGCGCGCCAGGACGAGATCTTCGAGGCACTGTCCGGCAAGGAGCTGAAGCCCGGAGCCGCCGCGCAGTGGCGCACCAGGAACGCTCACCGACGCGGCCTGGGCGGCGCGGAGGTGAGGGGGCTGAGCCTGCGCGTGGGCGATGACCTCGTGGCCGAGGCGAAGGTGACGACCGCACCCCGCAAGATCCCCGAGAGTGGGTACGTCTGCCTCGATCTGCGGACCTGGGATGAGCACCTGGCTCCGGCCATAGCCACGGTCTACCTCCGCGCTCTCGGCCAGGCGGCCGCCGTCCGTCTGGAGGCCCCCTCAGGCCCGCGTCCGCTGGCAGCGGAGGTGGACGCGGATACGCCCGGCAAGATTGGGATCACACACCTCTCGCTCCCCACGAAGAGCCAAGCGGGACAGGACCTGTTCGTCACCTGCTATGGCAGTGTGAAGGATCGGCTCACCGACCCGGCGGTGGCGAGCTGGGTTAGGTTCCGTCGCGACGCAGCCGCCGCGCGCTAGCCCGGGCTTACTTCTCGCCGACCAGCTTCGCCAGCAGGTCGCCCGCTTGCTCGCGCGCTGCCAGCAGCTCTCCGTCGTCCCGCGTGTGCCGCAGGGGCGTGGCCGCGATCTCCGACCTCACTCGCGCTAACAGCTTCCTGGCCGCCGAGGCGGCAGCGGTGCTGCGCTTCGCGCCTGCGAGCGCGTGCTCCAGCAGGTAGAGGTACTCGAAATCCTCAATCCCCTTCCTCACCACCTCCCAGCGCACGCTGGAGCAGATGCTGTTCCTTCCGGGGTAAACGATATGAGGGTCGCCGGCCGGCAGGGGGTTGCGATCCGCGCAGTAGATGCTGCCGGCGCTGGCATCGGTCCAGGGCGAGATGGGCACGGCCACTGGTACACCCTGCCAGGCGCGCCACGAGTTGTAGCCCCAGTGCAGGAACCCCTTCAGCCCCAGGCTCCAGCAGAGCCAGAAGATGATGCGGTTGCGGATGGAGGGGTAGTCCAGAAAGCGGTTAGGGTACTGGCCCTGGGGAACCAGACAGGTGTAGGTCCAGAGATCCTCGTGGGGATGGCGCTTTCGCTCCGGGCCGACCTCCTGGATCTGGGGCACCGGCCAGTCCACATATCCGGTCAGACCCTCGGTCTCGATCGCATCTATGGTCGGCACGCCGGGCAGCCACTCCCGCACCTTCCCGGCGCGGTAGCACCAGGTCTTCTCGTTCGCCGGGATCGGCTCATCGGCCACGTGCTGCACGTAGCGATCCGCCCAGCCCATCTTCTTGAGGTGGGCATGCACCGCCTTGAGGAGCCGCTCCCAGTACTTCTCGAACTGCTCTTCGGACAGCTTCCCGCGGGAGGTGTCAACCGGCCGGCCTGACGCCGTCAACACCCGGAAGCGCCGCCAGACGAAGTCGCTCTCCCATCCCCCGCCGCGGCCGGCGACGTGCGAGCCCTCGATCCAGTCCAGCCCGGCGTGCTTGAACACCTTGACCCAGCGATCCAGCTTCGAGAAGTCGTACTTGAGACCACCGGAGGGCGTCTGCCGCACCTCCACCAGTTCAGTGAAGGCCGTCAGGATCATGTCCTGCCGGTGGAGCGCCATGTCGGCCGCCACCTTCTCCATCCAGGCCCAGTGCTGCGCCGACCAGGGCTCGAGGTGGTAGTAGCTGGAGAAGGCCTGCGGCCAGCACCACTCCGTATGATGGAGATGGCAAGTGTCCGGCAGAGCGAAGGGCCACACCGTGACCGTGATGGGCACGTCGAAGTGATGCTTCACCCCTTCCCTGTCCGCCAGGTTGAGTCCCAGCGTTCCGTGGTAGTCGCCCGCAGGCGTGTCCCTGGGCACTCTCACCGAGATCCACAAGGGCTGGGTCCAGTCGTCGCGGATGAAGATGGTCTTCTCCTCCAGGAAGGCATCGGGGAAAAAGGCCGGGGCCTTCCGCAGATAGCTGGAGGGGTCGCGGTTCGCGGGAGGGTTGTTGAGGACGTACACATACCAGACCCACCAGGCCGAGAGCGCCTCCTTGGGAATCGTCTGGCCCTTGGCGCCCACCAGGTCCGGCAGATCGAAGCTGGCTTCCCTGATCTCGACCCTGGGCGGGATGCGCAAGGCCACCTGGGCGTCTTCCGTCTCGTTCCGCGCGGCCTTGAGGACGATCCGCTCCGCTGCCCCCGGGGGCCTGGTGCTCTCGGGGAAGGTCTTGTCCAGCGAATGAGTCACCCACCATTCGATCGGCATGAGATGGCCTCCCATCATGCGCAGTGCTGCGCTCGCATGATTCGTCGGCCGAGGGCACAGATTCCTTCCGATCCGCCGAGGCCTCCCGGCGGCCGGGGCACGAAGCCCGCCCCAGCCCTATGCCGACTGGCGGGGCAGGTCATGGCTCGGGTCGCTCGAATCCTGGAGGCGCAGAGATAGGCCCCAGGCCGGGAGAGCGACGATGGAGGCGCTGCAGGTGACCAGACCGGAGATCGTGCAAGCCCTGAGGAGACTCGGGCTCGAGGCGGGAGACACGCTACTGGTGCACAGCTCTCTCTCCGCCATCGGGAACGTGCCAGGGGGCGCGGACACGGTGATAGATGCGCTGCTGGAGGTCCTGACCCCCGCCGGGACGCTGGTGATGCCGGCCTTCAACTGGACCCGGCCCTATGACCCGGAGGCGCTCTCCGTCGTCGGTGTCATACCGGAGACCTTCCGAAAGCGCGCCGGGGTGGTCCGCGGCTTCCATCCCACCCACCCGGTATCAGCGCTAGGCGCGCACGCGGCCGAGCTGCTGAAGGACCATCTCCAGAGCCCTACCCCATGCGGCCGCGATACGCCCTTCGGCCGGCTGATCGCGGCCGGCGGAAAGGTCCTGCTGCTGGGCGTGGACAATGACCGCAGCACCACCATGCACACGCTGGAGGACTACGCCGACGCCCCCTATCTCCGGGAGATGGACGCCTCCTACACCGATACGGCCGGGGAACTGCGCAGCGTCCACCTGAAGCGCGTTCCGGGCCCCCATCGCGATTTCATCGGCCTGCACCCGCTCTTCCGCCGCTGCGGCGTCGAGGTGATCGGCAAGGTCGGGAACGCGGTCGCTCGGCTGATCAATGCGCAGAAGATGCACGATGTGGCGATGGAGGCCTTCCGGGATGACCCCGCGCTCGTGCTCTGCGACAACCCGAGCTGCGAGGCCTGCATGGCCCAGCGGCGGAGCATAAGGCTGGCCATGCTGCGCGAGGAGAGCTTCACGCTCAGCGCGCTGGCCTCCTCCGTCTCTCCATACGCAGAGGAGATCGCGGCCGAGTTGAGCCGCGCTGGCATCTCCGACCTGGTGCTGGATCGGATCTACGGGCAGCCGGTGTGGAGCGTGCCCGAAACGCGCCTGCGCCGCGCGGCCTCGCTGCTCTCGGAAGAGGGAGTGAAGATCGGCGCGGTCTACTGCCCTGCCGATCCCCTTGCCTTCGACCGGCACCTGGGGCTGGTGGAGGCGCTCGGGGCGAAGACGGCGGTGGTGCCATTTCCGCCCGATCTGGCGCCCTTCCTGGCGGCCGCGGCAGGACGAGGGGTGCAGGTGATCTTCGAGAACATCTCATTCCCCTCAGGAGTGTGCGCCCGCCTAGTGCGAGAGGCCGGCGCGGGCGAAGTGCTGGCCTTCAACCCGGCGGCCTTCGCGCTGGGCGGAGAGAGGCCCTTCCTCGACATCGTCAACCACGGCCCATTCCGCAGGCACATCGCGATGCTGCTGCTCACCGATGCCACCTTCGGTGGCGAGTACACGCTGCCCGCGCGGGGCAACGGGGAGGTGAAGGAGGTGCTCTCGGTCCTCCGGTGCCGGTCATTCGCCGGGCGCGTGGTGGTAGCTACCGGTCCCGGCGGGCCTGACTTCCGCCAGCTGGTGGCAGGCTTCTGGACCTTGATGGAGACGAGCTGATGGTGATCGTGGACATCTCGCAGCCACTGCGTCCGGGAGAGGAAATCGTCTGCGAGATCCCCGAAGAGCTTCCCAGTTACCTGGGCTACCCGTGCGAGGAGTATCGCTTTGAACTGCGCTCTCACGTGGGCTGCTACTTCGAGACTTCGGCCCACCTCTTCCGCGGGGCGACCATGACTTGCGATGTGCCAGTCGAGCGACTCCTTCTGCCCGCGGTGATCGCCCGCCTCGACCCAGATGGAGAGGGAGCGATAGGGGTGGCGGAGATCGAGCAGGGGCTGGCTTCCGAGCCGATCCGTCCCGGCGATGCGCTGATCGTGGACGCGAGGGGCAGAGATGATCGCTACTTCGCCCGGGGCTGCGCCGCGTGGATGGCGGAGAGGCAGGTCTCGCTGCTGTCGGCGACGCTTCCGCGCTTCGACACCGGGTTCATCAACCCGACCGGCCTGTTCGTCGAGCTATTCCGGGCCGAGATACCCATCCTCGCCGGAATCCGCAACACTGGCCGTATCAGCCGCCAGCGCGTTTTCCTGGTTGTGCTCCCACTGCTGATCGAGAGGGTCTGCACGGTGCCATGCCGGGCCGTGGTGCTCGACGGCCCGCCCGAGGAGATCGAGTGCCTGACCCGAATGCTCCGGCCCGACCTCCGCGGTCCGTGATCCCGGTTCCGCGTTGACCGAAACCGAAGGGAAGTGGAAACCATGATCGAGATCTCGTCCCTCGCTCGCAAGGAAGTGCTCATTGACGCCGGGGCCACGCAGGGGCCGCTGGAGTGGTGGCGGCACGCGCTCGGCCACGGCGGGATCAACACCCTCCCCCTGCCTCCGCGGGTGGTGGAGGGCGTGGCCAAGCTCAAGCCCCGGCTCATCCGGGTGTTCCTCCAGGAGCACTTCGCCATCTACCCGGATCACGGGCGGTTCGACTGGACCCGCCTCGACCCGTTCCTGGAGGCGATGGCGCGAACCGGCGCCAAGGTCGTCGCCGCCATCACCATCAAGCCCAAGGTGCTCTTTCCGAAGGTTGATCACGCCATCTGGCGGCCGAACAATACCGCGGAGTGGCAGCGCGTGATCTACGAGCTGGTCAAGCGCTACTCCGTGGACAAGCCCATCGTCACTCACTGGGAGATCGGGAACGAAACCGACATCGGCGAGAGCGGCGGCAGCCCCTACCTGATACCCGACCCGGCCGACTACGCCGAACACTACCGCATGACCATCAAGCCGATACGGGAGGCGTTCCCCTCGGCCAAGGTGGGCGGGCCCGCCTCCTGCTGGGTGGACAACGAGCCGCTTCCCGGGCTGATCAAGGCCTGCCGTGAGACCGGGACGCCGCTGGACTTCATCTCTTGGCACTGCTACCACGATGATCCCGCGCGCCATGCGCTGGGGGTGAAGAACGCGAAGGCGCTGCTCGAAGGCTTTCCCGGTCGCCGCCCGGAGATGCTGGTGACGGAGTGGAGCAAATCCTTCGATCGCGTCTCGTTCGAGGACCTCGCCTTCGAGCCGCGCCGGGCGGCGATCATCGCCGCCGCCATCCTGGCGATGATCGAGGCCGGGCTCGACTGGTCCTTCTACTATCACATCTGGGACCAGGTCTTCTACCCGGAGCCGTTCCGGCCGTTCTTCTCCGAGGAGGGTATTGGCGGGATGGAGACACACTGGAACCGCGTGCCTCACCGCTTCGGCCTCTTCGGCGTCGGCGAGGAGGTGCGGCCTCAGTACTTCGTCTACCAGATGCTGGGCCGGGCAGGGGAGGAGAGGATCGCCGCACAGTCGGACGATGGGGACCTGCGCGTGCTGGCCGGCCGGGCCGAGGGCAGACTGGCCGCCCTCATCGTCAACCTCGGCCTGGAGCAGTCCCGGCCCATGCTGGTCACCCTCCGCCTATCTGGCCTGGCGCCGGGCGGGAAGACCCTGACTGTGCACCGGATTGACGCCAGCCGCCGCTGGTCCCAGGACGCCCTGGAGCTGGTCCCGGTCGAGCGCCGGGAGACCTACGCCCCGGCGGACTTCCACTGCCAGCTCTACTGCCCGGCCGACAGCGTTGCCCTGCTGACGCTCGACGATCTAGACCGCGAACCTGCCCAAAAAACCTCTTGACAAGACCCCCTTAGGCACGTATCCTATAGGTTCACGCCGACGTGTAGTGGGGATTGATGGCCTCCGGCCGGCGATAGTGTGAACAAGCCGCTCCACCACCCCTGCAACTCTCGTTTCGCTGACTAGGACAAGCGCCGGTTCTCGGCTGCGTTAGAACGCGGCCCCGGGACCGGTATTTGGTCGCGCCTGCGGCGGCCGGGGCGGCGCCTCGCAGCCGCCGGGTAGGTGGGGACGAGGCCGTCTATAGGCAAGCTGTGCTGAAGAACCCGGGGGAAGTTCGCACCCCTCTCACCGCCGCGTGTCTAGGCAAGCGACTCTTACGGCTGCGGCTCTCCTGCGGAGCCGCCGGACAAAGGGGAGAGCTCAAGCATGGACGTCATCCACGTGAAGGGGCGACTCACTCACCAGACCGAAGTTCCCGCCGAGATGCCAAACCTGATCGAGATCCAGCTCGATTCTTACGCGTGGTTCACCAGGGAAGGCCTCAAGGAGCTCTTCAGGAGCTTCTCTCCCATCGAGGATTTCACCGGCAACCTCGCCCTCTCATTCTGCGACCCGCAGGACAATGAGCCCAAGTACCACCTGGGCGAGCCCAAGTACGACATCTACGAGTGCCGCGATCGGGACGCCACCTACGAGGCCCCGCTCAAGGCTCGAGTATGGCTGCATAACCGCCGCACGGGCGAGATCAAGGAGTCGGAGGTCTACCTGGGCGAGCTCCCCATCATGACCGAGAACGGCACCTTCGTGGTCAATGGCGCCGAGCGCTGCGTGGTCAGCCAGCTCGCCCGCTCCCCGGGCGTCTACTTCCGCGATAGCATTGACTTCAGCGGCCGCATCCTCTACAGCGCCCAGATCATCCCGAGCGAAGGCGCCTGGCTCGACATTGACTCCGACGCCAATGACCTGGTGTCGGTGAAGATCGGCCAGGCACACCGCTTCCCCGTGACTACGCTGCTGCGCGGGCTCACCTCCCTCAACCTCACTCCGGAGAGCGAGCGGCTCAAGTGCAGCACCGACAGTGACCTGGTGCACCTCTTCGGTCAGCCGGAGGCGCCCGGCAAGCTCACCGCAGATGCTCTCGTCGGACGGCGCGTTTGGGAGCGGGTGGTGGACCGCTCCACCGGCGAGGTGATCGCGGACGCCGGTCAGCGTCTCGACGCGGAGGCGGCCAAGCGCGTGGTTCAGGTCGCTCCTAAGGGCTTGCGGCTGGCCGTACTGCCTCCGCTGATTGACCAGACGATGGAGCGCGACCCCACCCATAACGAGGAAGAGGCCCTGGTTGATATCTACCGCCGCGAGCGCCCGGGCGACCCGGTGACTCCCGAGATCGCGCGCAACCGCCTGGCCGGCCTCTTCGCCGACAACCGCCGCTACGACCTGGCGCGGGTAGGGCGCTACAAGCTCAACAGGAAGCTCGGCCTCAGCCTTGCCGGGAGCATTCGCACCCTCACCAAGGAAGACATCATCGCCATCCTGCGCTACCTCATCCGCCTGGGCGAGGGGGATGAGGCCGCCGGCGTGGACGAGATTGACCACCTCATGAACAAGCGCGTCCGCTGCGTGGGCGAGCTGCTCCAGAACCAGTTCCGGGTCGGCTTCCTCCGTATGGAGCGCATCTGCCGGGAGCGCATGACCAGCCTCGACCCCGAGCAGGTGACCCCGCAGTCCATCATCAGCACCAAGCCCATCTCCGCGGCCATCAAGAGCTTCTTCGGCTCCAGCCAGCTCAGTCAGTTCCTGACCGAGGAGAACCCGCTGGCCGAGCTCACCCACAAGCGCCGCCTCAGCGCCCTCGGCCCCGGCGGCCTCAGCCGCCAGAGCGCCAAGCTGGAGGTGCGCGATGTCCATCATTCCCACTACGGCCGGATCTGCCCCATCGAGACCCCTGAAGGCCCCAACATCGGACTGATCGGCTCGCTCGCGGTCTACGCGAAGCTCGACGAGTATGGCTTCATCGAGACCCCGTACCGCCGGGTGCGCAGCGGCGTGGTCACGGAGGAGATCGTCTACCTCACCGCGGACGAGGAGGACTCCTACCGCATCGCGCCGGCCTCCGTGCCGGTGGACAGCAAGGGCCGGATCACCGCCGAGAGCGTGAGCGTCCGCTACCGCGACATCTACCCTCAGGTGCCGGCCAAGGAGATAGACTTCGTAGATCTCTCGCCCAAGCAGATCGTTTCCGTGGCGACCTGCCTCATCCCGTTCCTGGAGAACGATGACGCCAACCGCGCCCTGATGGGCTCCAACATGCAGCGGCAGGCCGTTCCCTTGATCGTCTCCGAGGCGCCCTTCGTCAAGACCGGGGTCGAGGCCCGCGCTGCCCGGGACTCGGGCGCGGTGGTGCTGGCGCGCGCCGACGGCCTGGTCACCTCCCTCACCGCCAAGGCGATCGAGGTGACCCGCGCTGACGGCTCGGTTGACCGCTATCGCTTGCAGAAGTTCGTCGGCTCCAACCAGGGCACGTGCGTCAACCAGCTTCCCCTCATCCAGAAGGGCCAGTTCATCACGGAGGGCCAGGTGCTGGCCGATGGCCCCTGCACCGACGGGGGCGAGCTCGCCCTGGGCCGCAATACCCTGGTGGCCTTCATGCCCTGGGAGGGCTACAACTACGAGGATGCCATCGTCCTCTCCGAGCGCTTGGTGCGCGACGACACCTTCACCTCCATCCACATCGAGAAGTACGAGATCGAAGCCCGGGAGACTAAGGTCGGCCCCGAGGAGATCACGCGCGACATCCCCAACGTGGGCGAGGAGGCCCTCAAGGACCTGGATGAGGATGGCGTGATCCGCATTGGCGCCCAGGTGCGGGCCGAGGACATCCTGGTGGGGAAAGTCGCGCCCAAGGGCCAGGAGGAGCTCACCTCCGAGGAGAAGCTGGTCCGCGCCATCTTCGGCGAGAAGGCGGCCGAGATGCGCGACACCTCCCTGCGCGTCCCCCACGGCGAGCGGGGCCGGGTGGTGGATGTCAAGCGCTTCTCCCGCCTCAGGTACCGCTGCCAGAAGTGTGACGCCGAGTACCAGGTCGGCAAGAACCAGCACCGTCACTACTGCGACCGCTGCGGCGGCGAGCTCAAGCGCGAGCCGGGCGACGAGCTCCTCCCGGGTGTCAACCAGCTTGTCCGCGTCTACGTCGCCCAGAAGCGCAAGGTGATGGAGGGCGACAAGCTGGCCGGCCGCCATGGCAACAAGGGCGTAGTCGCCAAGATCCTGCCGGCGGAGGATATGCCCTTCCTCCCCGACGGAACCCCGGTGGATGTCATCCTCAACCCCCTCGGCGTGCCCTCCCGTATGAACATCGGCCAGATCCTCGAGACCCACCTGGGCCTGGTCGCCCAGGAACTGGGCGTCTCCTTCGTCAACCCCATCTTCGAGGGCGCGACCGCCAATGAGATCCTCGAGCATTTCCAGGTCGCCGCCGACCGCTTCCGCGCTCGGTCCCTCCGGCAGTGCGTCTCCGAGATCTTCGATGGCGACGGCTCGGCCGTGCTTCCCTCTGCTCAGGGTCGGGCTCGCCTCGCCTCTGGCCTGCCGGCCCCCTCCTTCGAGGCCGACCTGTCTGCGCTCGCTGACTGGCTGCGCGTGGACCCGGATCGGCTTGCTCGCGCGGAGCGGTGGGCCGCCCTTCCCGCGGCAGAACAGGTTCCCGACGCGTCCCGTCCCGGGGGCGACGCTGGCGGGGAGCGAGGTCGCCACGGCGACCTCGCCCAGCAGGTGGCCCGGAGCATCGGCGAGCGGGCGGCCACCCGCACCGGCTTCGATCCGCTCACTGGCAAGTTCCGGGTGCACGACGGGCGCACGGGTGAGCCCTTCAACCAGCCCATCACCGTGGGCTCGATCTACACCATGAAGCTGGTGCACCTGGTGGACGACAAGATCCACGCCCGCTCCACCGGTCCCTACTCCCTGGTCACTCAGCAGCCTCTGGGCGGCAAAGCTCAGTTTGGCGGCCAGCGTTTCGGGGAGATGGAGGTGTGGGCCTTGGAGGCCTACGGCGCCGCCCATACTCTCCAGGAGATCCTCACTATCAAGTCAGACGATGTGCTGGGTCGCGTCAAGACCTACGAGGCGATCGTCAAGGGCGAGCCGATTCTGGAGCCCGGAATCCCCGAGTCCTTCAAGATCCTGATCAAGGAACTCCAGAGCCTGGGACTTCAACTCACCGTAGAGTCCAAGGAGGCCGGGCCCGTCTCGCTCGACGGCGCAGAGGTCGAGGAGGCCCCGGGATGACCCGCGGGCGGCCGTCTTCCGTAGGGCAGGAGCGTCCCTCCTGCCCCGCCGCTGGTCATCGTTTCGCCGGGCAGGCGCACAGTGAAGGAGCAGAGAGCAGATGGTAGAAACCACGCGGTTTGATCAACTGAGACTCGGGCTCGCCTCGTCGGAGGAGATCCGGCGGTGGTCGAAGGGCGAGGTGAAGAAGCCCGAGACCATTAACTACCGCACCTTCAAGCCGGAGCCGGACGGGCTCTTCTGCGAGCGCATCTTCGGCCCCACCCGCGACTGGGAGTGCCACTGCGGCAAGTACCGCAAGATAAAGTTCCGCGGGATCACCTGTGACCGCTGCGGCGTCGAGGTCACCCGGGCCAAGGTCCGCCGGGAGCGCATGGGCCACATCGAGCTGGCCGCACCGGTCAGCCACATCTGGCACCTCAAAGGGGTCCCCTCCCCCATGAGCCTGCTGCTCAACATCTCCCCCCGGCCCCTGGAGAAGGTGATCTACTTCGCCTCCTACATCGTCACCCATGTGAACTACGACCTCCTGGCCAAGGGCGTGGACCTGATGAAGCAGGTCGTCGAGACCCAGCAGGCAGGGGTGGATCGCCAGGCCCAGGAGACGGCAGAGACGATCCGGAGTGAGCGCGACGAGCGGCTGGCCGAGCCCGGAGAGGCCTCCCCGGGCGACATCGCAGACTGGGCGGAGGCCCGCTTGCGAGAGGAAGAGCGAGCCGCGGAGGAGCGCAAGACCGACCTCGAGCAGGGCCTGCGCCTCCTGTTGGGCCCCAAGCTGGATGCCGACCCGGGCCTTACCCGCCAACAGCTGATCGGGGAGTCGGAATACCGGGCGATGACCCGGGTGGTGGATGCGATGGTGGCGGCCCACGGCCGGGAGTGGGAGGAAGTCTTCCGGGCTGACCTGGGAGCGTCCGCAGTCCGGGAACTGCTGCGCGAGATTGACTTCGAGCAGCTCTGCCGCGAGCTCCGCCAGGAGATCAAGGAGACCCAGGGGCCCAAGCGGGCCCGCGCCATCAAGCGCCTCGAGGTGTCGGAGGCGTTCCGCAAGTCGCGCAACCGGCCCGAGTGGATGATCCTGGATGTCATCCCCGTGATCCCGCCCGAGCTCCGGCCGATGGTGCAGTTGGATGGCGGCCGGTTCGCCACCAGCGACCTGAACGATCTCTACCGGCGCATCATCAACCGCAACAACCGGCTCAAGAAGATCAAGGCGCTGCACGCGCCCGAGTCCATCATCAACCACGAGAAGCGCCTGCTCCAGGAGGCGGTGGACGCCCTGATTGACAACGGGCGCCGGAGCCGGCCGGTCACCGGCTCCAACAACCGGCCCCTCAAGTCGCTGTCCGATATGCTCAAGGGCAAGGAGGGCCGCTTCCGCAAGAACCTGCTGGGGAAGCGCGTGGACTACTCGGGCCGCTCGGTGATCGTGGTCAACCCCCGGCTCAGGCTGCACCAGTGCGGCCTGCCCAAAGAGATGGCGCTGGAGCTCTTCAAGCCCTTCGTCATGAAGCGGCTGGTGGAGCGGGGGTTCACCACCAATGTCAAGACCGCCAAGAAGATGGTGGACCGGATGCGGCCGGAGGTATGGGACGCGCTGGAGGAGGTGATCGCCGACCATCCCATCATGCTCAACCGCGCCCCCACCCTCCATCGGCTGGGCATCCAGGCCTTCGAGCCCCGGCTGGTGGATGGCAAGGCGATCCAGATCCATCCCCTGGTCTGCTTCGCCTTCGGGGCCGACTTCGACGGCGATCAGATGGCGGTCCACGTCCCGCTCTCCATCGCCGCGCAGGCCGAGGCGCGCGTCCTCATGCTCTCCACCGAGAACCTGTTCTCGCCCGCCGACGGCAAGCCGGTCGTGACTCCGACCCGGGACATCATCCTCGGCTCCTACTACCTCACCCAGAAGCGGGTGGGGGCGAAGGGGAGCCAGAAGGAGTTCGCCAACCCCGGTCAGGCGCGGCTGGCCTACGACCTGAGCAAGCTCGACCTGCACGCCGACATCCGCGTGCGGGTGGACGGCGAGCTGATCAGCACCACCGTGGGCCGGCTCATCTTCAACGAGGTGCTTCCGCCCAAGCTGCGCTATCTGGACCGGGTGGTGGATGACAAGGAGCTGGGCCGCCTGATCCGCGACTGCTACCGTCACTACGGCACCGCCCGTACGGTCCAGCTGGTGGACGAGCTGAAAGAGCTCGGGTTCCGCTTCGCCACCATCGCGGGTGTGACCATCAGCATGACCGACATGGACGTCCCCCGGGCGCGCCGCGAGGTGATCATCGCCCGCACGGAGGAGAACGTGCGCCGGGTGAACGACAACTACGCCCGCGGCCTGATCAGCGCGGGCGAGCGCTCAGATAGCGTCTGCCGGCTCTGGAACCAGGCGTCGGACGAGGTCTCCCAGGCCATCCTGAGCAACATTGACCCCTTCAACCCCATCTTCATGATGGCCAACTCCGGCGCCCGCGGCACGCCCCGGCAGATCAGCCAGATCGCAGGCATGCGGGGCCTGATGTCCGACCCCTTCGGCCGCTTCATCGAGGACCTGCCCATCAAGTCCAACTTCCACGAGGGGCTGAGCGTGCTGGAGTACTTCGTCTCCACCCACGGGGCCCGCAAGGGCCTGGCGGACACGGCCCTCCGGACCGCCGACGCCGGCTATCTCACCCGGCGGCTGGTGGATGTCGCCCAGGACGTGATCATCCGGGAGCTGGATTGCGGAACCGCCAACGGCATCACAGTGTCCGCCATCCGCGACGGGGCCGAGGAGATCGAGCCGCTCGAGCGCCGCATTGATGGCCGCGTTGTCCCCCAGGATGTGGTGGATCCCCGGGACGACCGGGTGATCCTGAAGGCCGGTCACGAGATCGGCGACAGCAGCGACCAGCCGTGCCCAAGCTGCGGCGGCGACCTCGGCAGCCGCTACCGCTGCCAGGCCTGCGGCACCGAGTTCGACGAAGACCAGATGGTGGATCTCTACCTCCAGCTCCAGGCCAACCTGCAAGAGCAGGCCGAGGAGAAGGCGGCTGCCGCGGCGCCCGCGGCCGAGGTCCAGCTTCAGGAGCAGGTGCCCGCTGAGACGACCGAAGAGGCGGAGCCGGAAGCCACCGCCGCCGCGGAGGAGGAAGAGGAAGAGGAGGAAGACGAAGGCGAGGAGGTCCCCGCGCCTCACGCTGCCCCCAGCCAGGTGCCGAGCACGCTGCTGCTGGAGGAGACCATCTGTCCGGAATGCGGCTCCGACCTCGAGCTGCTGAGGGTCTGCGACGACTGCGAGGAGCGATTCCCCGCCCGCGATCTCACGCCCGCGCTGGCCGAGATCCTGCGCGTGATCGAGGAGTGTGAGAGCTTCCAGAGGGCCGTGCGCCGGCTCCAGGAGGATCAGCCTGCCCCGACCACCCTGGCCAATCCCTTCGATGGCCAGGTGATCGTCCAGGAGGGCAAGCCCGTGCGGCCCGCGACGCTCGCCCGCCTCCGCCGGCTGGCGGCCGAGCTGTGGGAGAAGGGAGGGCTGGCCCGCGGTGAGGTCTCGGTCCGCTCATCCCTGACCTGCGAGCTCACGCAAGGCATCTGCGCCCACTGCTACGGGCGCGATTTCGCCACCAGCCGCAGAGTGGAAGTGGGAGAGGCCGTTGGCATCATCGCCGCCCAGTCCATCGGCGAGCCAGGCACCCAGCTCACCATGCGCACCTTCCACACCGGCGGCGTCGCCGGCCAGTACCTGACCGGCGTGGCCCAGGTGAAGGAGAAGAAGAAGGACACCCTCAAGCAGTTCTGGGGAGACGTGAAGGCTGGCATCGTCCGGCTCAGCCCGCGGGAGGAGAAGCCGAAGGCCACCCGCTCACGGGCCCGTCCCGCCAGGAAGGGAGAGCGGGCCTCGCCGAGGCTGAGCCTCGACACCGAGCAGAGGCGCGTCATCCAGCAACTGGTCCGCGTGATGGAGGAGCAGGTGAAGGGCCTCCTGCGGGTCGTGGAGCTGTTCGAGGCCCGCCGCCCGAAGGGCCAGGCCATCATCTCCGAGGTGGATGGCGTGGTGGCGCGCATCGAGACCCCGGGTGTGAAGTGGGTGATCATCCACTCCGAGCAGCCGCTCGACCCCGAGCATCCCGAGCGTCTCTACGGTGAGGTGGTGGCCGAAGACCTGACCAACCGCGCCGGCGACGTGATCGCGGCCGCCGGGTCGGAGCTCACTCCCGCCTCTCTCGCCGCGCTGATCGGCGCCAGAGTCAGCCGGGTCAAGATCGAGCGCCGCCATCTGGTTCCTTACCGGGGCGTCCTCCCGGTGCACGAGGGAGACACCGTCCGCGCCGGCGACGCCCTCACAGAGGGGCCCCTCGATCCCCAGAAGGTGCTGCAGATGCAGGGCGTGCGCGCCATCCAGGACTACCTGGTGCGCGAGATCCAGGCGGTCTACCGCTCCCAGGGAGTGGACATCAACGACAAGCACATCGAGACCATTGTCCGCCAGATGCTCCGCAAGCGGCGGATCGTTGACCCCGGCGACACGGAGATGCTGCCAGGCAAGATCTACGATCGCTTCTTCTTCGACAAGGTGAACCGCGAGTTCCGCGAGCGGGGCGGCCAGGAGGCCACCGGCGAGTGGGTGCTGCTGGGCATCACCGAGGCCTCCCTCGCCACCGACAGCTGGCTCTCCGCCGCCTCCTTCCAGAAGACCACGCGGGTCCTGACCGAGGCCGCCATCCAGGGCAAAGTGGACAACCTGGTCGGCCTGAAGGAGAACGTAATCATCGGCCGGCTGATCCCGGCCGGCACCGGCATGAAGGCCTACCGCAGCCTCCGGGTGCAGGGGCCTCCGGGCGAGGCCGCCCTCTATACCATGCCCACCCGGGCCGAAGCAGAGTTGCTCCGCACCGCCTTCGGCGAGCCCGACCTCGCCGGGCCGGAAGAAGAGCTCATCCGCGATCTCGCCCAGGCCCGCCCTCCCGCCGACGAGGAGAAGGGGCCAAACGACGAGTCGGCCATTTGAGCCACACGACCCCCGCCCGAACCGGGGCGGGGGTCGTCGCTTCCGTTGTAGGCCGAGGGCCCAACTACGCTCGTCGGCGCCGCAGCCGTCGGCGCGCCTCCCAGAGCCGGCGGCGCGCCGAGACCACCTCTTCGTCGGTCACCGGCCGGCCGCTGTAGCGAGCCAGCAGGCAGAGGTCGGTGAGGGCGGAGATCGCGGGGAGAGCAGCTGCTAGTGAGAGCCGCAGCCGCTCCGAGCCGCGGCGGCGTCCAGCAGCCGTCGCCCCAGCCCCGGACTCGCCGTGGGAAAGCGCCCGCAGGGCATCGAGGAACTCCAGCGGAGTCTGCGAAGGCCGGCAGCGCTGCCCGCGTCGCCGCAGCAACGCCAGCACCTGCTCGTAGGCGTAGAGCACCATCCCCCTCGCGTCTTGCCGGCCTACCCACCTCGGCAGGTGGAGACGCACCCGCCGGAACTGGAGGACCAAGTAGACCAGTCCCACGATCCCGGCCGCAGCAATCGGCGCCGCGGCGACGGGATGATCCTGCCAGATGAACCGGACCCGAAGCAAGGAGCGCCGGAGCGGGGGTATGGGCGATTCCCCCGAAGCCGGAGTCGGGTCCACGCTCACCCAGCCCCACGGCTCCAGGTAGGCCTCCACCCAGGCATGGGCGTCGGACTCGCGGACCACGTAGGGCGGATTTGGGTTCCCCCCCGCCTCCGGCAAGAGGTCGCGGGGCGCGCTCGGCGGCGGTGAGCCCCGCTCCATTCCCTCCGGTGGCCAGGGAGGGCGAGGCCCCGGGCCGGACTGGCCCGCGGGTTCCGAGTCCGGGCCGTAGGCATAGCCGGTCACCACTCGCGTCGGGATCCCCGCGGCCCGTCCCATCAAGGCCAGAGCGGTGGCGAACAGGTCGCAGTATCCTCGCTTGCTGTGGAAGAGAAAGTAGTCGGCCGCATCTTCTCCTACGGGCGTCGCGGGCGCGTCGAGGGTGTAGACGCAGTGCTGCTGCAAGTAGGCCATCAGGGCGGCGAGCCGCCGTCCCGGCGTGGGCTCGCCGCCCGCCACCTCCCGCGCGAGATCGGCCACCCTCCGCGCGCCGAACGGGATCCTAAGGTAGGATTCTCGTGGTAAGGCAGGTCTGGGACCCGCTCCACTGAGCTGGCGGGCCAGGTCGGGAGCCTGCCCCGCCAGGTGCGGCCTGGCCATTACGAGGGGAGAAGAAACCACCTGGTAGTACTGGGCCTCTGCCCAGCGCTCGTTAGGCGCGGCGAGCGCACCGTTTGCGTCCATCTGGAGCGCCTCCAGGGCAGAGGGCTTGGGGGTACTGACCCGTTCCACCTGGCCCGGCCCGTATATCACCTCGGCCGTCCGCGGCTCTGCTCGCACCAGATGAGTCTGGAGGCGAACCCCCGGCGGGGGCGGGAAGTACCCGCTCAGATCGAGGGCGGCCCGCCCGTCTACGCTCACCAGCCGGGGCGCTGGCAGGGCAGGCTGAGGACCTGCCCCACCAGCTGCCTCGGCGGACCCGGTAGGCGCGCTCCGCAGCCAGGCCTGCCCCGTGTAGTGGTCGAACACCTCCCCCCGCCACAGGGTAGCGGGCTCGCCCCAAATCGTGAGCACAGGCGCATGAGTGAGCACCGCCGGCCCTCGCCCGATCGGGAAGACGGCGGCCTCGCGATCACCTCCCCGGCGCATCATGGGGAGCCAGCCTGCCCTGCCCATACCGCCCGTAGCGACCTGCATCAAGAGCTGCCAGCGGTACTTCCCGACATAGAAGGAGATCGGGACGAACAGCACGCCGGCCAGCACCGTGATCACCCCGATCGCGCTCCCCAGGGCCATCCAGTGCCGCCCGCGCCATCGGCTCAGGCGCCAGCGCCGTTCGCCCCGGTGACCGCCGGCCGCCACCCCAGACAGCAGCATCCCATGACCCAGTGCCACCAGGGCGGCCGGCAGGAACAGCGCGAAGCAGAGCCCCACCACCGCGGTTTCGCCCTGCCCCCCCACCAGGCCGAAGATAGCCAGAGCTGGCACCAGGGAGAAGACCATCACATCGTACTGGACGAGCGCGAAGCTGAAGCCGATCGGCAGCATCACCATCTGGAGGGCGAAGGTGAGACCGACCTCGCCGCGGCCCAGCAGGGAGCCGGAAGCCGACTGGGCCTCGGCCACGTCCAGCAGCAGGTAATAGGCCGCCCCAGCCGTCAGGCCGAGAGGAACTCCAGCCAGCGCGCCGCGCCATCCCCGGTCGCGCAGCCGCCAACTGACCAGCGTTCCCGCAGTGATGAGCGAGCAGCCCACCAGCGCGAGCTGCACGCTGCCACCGGCCAGCCCCGCCGCCGCCACCGCTGCGATTAGCGCCACCGCGATCGCCCCGTAGAGCACGGCCTCGTCGAGCACGGTCACGCGATCAGAGCTGACCCTCAGGTCAATGGTTCGCAAGGAACACGCCCTTCAGCGGTGCTTCGATCCGGTCGCCCCGCCGGATGGTGGCGACACGCGCGCCGGCCGCCTCCAGGGCGGCCGGCGCCAGGAACCCGGGAGCGCGCGGATCGAAGCTGATCGCGTCCAACAAGGCTACCGCCACATGCAGCTGCTGCCTTCTCAGCAGCGCGACCGCGCCCGGCAGGCCAGCATCCGGCGCGGCCGTCACGACGCAGGTCGCACCTCCTGCCGGCATGTACTGGCCGGCCTCCTCCAGCACCTGCGACACAGGGAGCGGGCCGTCCGCCCGCACCCGCGCCAGGACCTCCAGCGCCTCATATTCCCGGTCCAGGCGATCCAGCTCGATCCACCGGACGCCCTCCGCGGACCCCACCGCGAGCCCCGCTCGGCCGTCGTTGTGCAGCACCCAGTGGATGAGAGAGGCCGCGATCCGCACCCCCAGCTCCAGGCTGGTGTCCGCGCCGGCGCCGAACTCCGTCCCTGCCATCGCATCCAGCACTACGGTCAGGCTGCGCGAGGAGCCGTGCTCGAACTCGATCACCGTCAGCCGATTGTGGTGGGCCGTAGCCGGCCAGTGGATCCGCCGCAGTTCATCCCCTGGCTGGTAGTCCCGGATGCCGTAGAACTCCGTGCCCGAATCGGAAGCGCGCGCCCGCTCGCCGGTCGAGAGCGCGGGATCCGCGCCTGTCTCCCCGATCTCGAGGGGCCCCAGCGGGACCGGCCGGGGATAGACCACGGCCTCGCCTACCGCCGGCACCGGAGCAAAGTGGTGGAACACGCCAAAGGGGTCCGAAACAGAGACCCGCACCGGGCCCAGCGCGTAGACGCCCCGCTTCGCGGCCCGCGCCTGGTAGGAGAGGCGGACCCGCTCTCCCGGCCAGAGCGAAGGCAGCACGAACTCCGGGAGATGCTCGGCCCGCATGAACTCGGGCAGTTGGTCCACCACCGTGAGCAGGAAGCGGGGAAGCCGGCCCCGGTTGGTCAGCTCCACCGCCACCTCCACCGGCTCGTGCTCGAACACCCGGTCGGCCGCCTCTCGCCTCCACTCCAGAGCCAAGGCAGAGAGACGCGAGGTGGCGTAGCTCACCACCACCGTCGCCAGCAGCGCGCCCACCATGAAGTGGACCGCGATCGCGTTGTAGACCAGGCCCACCAGGCTCATCCCGGCGGCGCAGGTCAGAAGCGTGACTAGTTGGAAGCTCATAACGAATCCAACGTCCAGGTCGGAGGTCGCTCGATCGGCCTACGTACGGACCTCAGGAAGTCCGGAGGCGAGCCGGCACGCGGTCGCAGCGGACCAGGTCGGCCAGATTCTCTCTCCGGACGATTAGATCGGCCCGTCCGCCTGACACCAGCACCACCGCCGGCCGCGGCAAGCGGTTGTAATTGCTCGCCATGGAGTAATTGTACGCCCCCGTGGTCTGCACCGCCAGGATGTCGCCGGGGGCCAGCTCAGGAGCCTGGAGATCCGCGATCAGCGTATCGGTTTCGCAGTGCTTCCCCGAAATGGTCACCGTCTCGGTGCGAGGCCGGTCCGCCTTGTTGGCGACGATGGCGTCATACTTGGCATCGTACAGCGCAGGCCGGGGGTTGTCGGAGAGCCCGCCGTCAACCGACACGAAGGTACGCACCCCGGCGATCTCCTTCACCACGCCGACGGTGTAGAGGGTCATGCCCGCCTCGCCTACCAGCCTCCTCCCCGGCTCCTGGATCAGGCGCGGCAGAGGCAGCCCGTGGCGCTCACACCGGGCCTGCACCGCCTGGGTCACGACCTCCGCGAACTCCTCCAGCGAGGGTGGCTGGTCCTCCGGCCGGTAGTGCACCCCGAGCCCTCCCCCGAGGTCCAGGTCGCCGATGGTCAGCCCGTGAGCCTCCCGCAGCTCGGCCGCGAAATCCACCATCATCTCGGCCGCCTGGCGGAAGGGCGCCAGCTCCAGGATCTGTGAGCCAATGTGGCAGTGGATTCCATGCAGGCGCAGATTGGGCGAGGCGAGCGCCCGGGCGACCCCCTCCCGCGCCGCGCCGTCCACGATGCAGAGCCCGAACTTCGTGTCCACCTTACCCGTCTGGATGTGGGTGTGGGTGTTGACCTGAACCCCGGGCGTCACCCGCAGCAGGATGCCCGGCACGACTCCCGCCTCTTCGGCCGCCGCCTGGAGCGCGCCGATCTCCTCCAGGCTGTCCACCACCACCCGCCCTACCCCGTGGCCCACCGCCATCTCCACCTCTTGGGGCGACTTGTTGTTGCCATGCATCAGGATGCGCTCGGCCGGGAATCCCACCTTCAGCGCGGTGTGCAGCTCGCCCGCCGAGGCCACATCGAGACCGAGCCCCTCCTGAGCCACGATCCGACAGACCGCGGCCGTCAGGAAGGACTTTCCCGCGAAGGCGACGAGCACGTCGGGGTAGCGCGATTCGAAGGCGCGGCGATAGCTGCGGCAGTTCTCGCGCAAGCAATCTTCGTCGAGCACGTAGAGCGGAGTGCCGAACCGCCGCACCAGCTTCGCCGCGTCACACCCGCCGATCTCCAGGATGCCTTTGCCGTTGATCCGCTGCGTCCCCAAGAGCATTCTCTTCGTCTCCCGTAGGGTCGCCGGCTGTGCCGCCGGGGTCCCCCATGACAACGGCGCCAGACACGCTCTCTGCGGTCTGGCGCCGTGGTTCTCGTTAGCTGCGGGGGCTCATCAGAGGGACGCGAACGCACGAGCGCCAGCTAGGCGCTTACCCTTAGTGCGCATCATGTCCATCTGGATGACATTGTTCATGTTATCGGCTGAGCCCCATCACCGCAGATCATACCGCGCCCCTTGCCGAAAGTCAACCCGCGCGCCCTGCCCGCAGAGCCTGCCTCCGTCGCCGGCGCGCCTCGCTATTTCGTCTGCGGCACCGCCAGAGTGCCAAGCGCGCGCTGCACCCCGACCAGAGATGTTTGGTAGTCATACCGGGCGCGCACCTGGCTGGCCCGCGCCTGGGTGACCGCGACCCTCGCATCAATCACCTCGATCAGGATCCCGATCCCCTGTCGGTACTTGCCTTCGGCCGCGGCCAGCCGGGCCTCGGCCGCAGCCACCGAGGCCGCGCTCGCCACCACTCGTTCCCGGCTACGCTCGACCTCCACCAGCGCATCCTCCACTTCCAGCCCCACCTGGTTGACGGTCTGCTGGTAGTCCGCCTGGGCCACCCCCAGGCTGGCCTCCGCCGCGAGCACATCGGCCTTCCTGGCATAGCCATCGAAGATCGGAAAGGCGAAGTTGAGCAGCACGTCCCACGTGCGCTCCCGCAGCCGCCACTCCGTGTAATCCCAGGCATACTGGCCCGAGACGTCGGCGATCGGGCCGCGGTTGATCCGGGCCAGCTTCAGCGCGCTCCCCGCCGCGCTGGTCGAGGCCTGCGAAGCGAGCACCTCGGGCCGGCGGGCCAGCGCCGCCTCCACGGCCTCCGACAGCGCAGGCGTCTGCCCCTCCTCGCCCGGCGGCGACTCGGCGAGCTGCACCTCGGTGGTCGGGGGCACCCCCATGGTGTTCTTCAGCCGGGCCTGTGCCAGACGCACATCGCTGCGGGCGTCAATCAGGTCGAGGCGCGCGCGAGCGAGGTCGTCCTCTGCCGGATACACCTCTACGGCCGCCGCGTCCCCCAGCTTGATGCGCGCCTTGACCTGCTCCCGATGGCCTTCGGCGGAGGCCACACCCGCCTCCGCCACGCCCACGAGCTGGCTGGCAGCAAGCAAGGCGTAGTAGTTGCGCGCCACCAGCTCCACCAGCGACTGGACGGTGGAGGCGCGACCGAACTCGGTGGCGCGGAGCGACGCCTCGCTCTGCGCGACGCTCTCCTTGCGCCCGCGCCGCCACAGCGTCTGCCCGAAGACGACGCTGGCATCGTCGCGCCGGTTGGTCCCACTATCGGGGAAGAGCGATGGCGCGCTGCCGGCAAACCCCTCCACCACCTCGGACGAGAGCTGCGGATAGTAGCTGCTGCGCGCCCGCGTCACTCCAGCGCGGGCCGAGATCACCCCCTGCTCCGACGATCCGATCTGCGGGTTGTGCTCCAGCGCAATCACGGTGCATTCAGCCAGGGAGAGAGGTCGGGCGGGCACGGCCGCCTCGGCCGCCAGCAGACCCTCGGCCGCCGCCAGCCCGATCGCCAGCATCGCGGCCACCCGGGCGAGAGCTCCGAGCTTCGCCCTGGCGGACAGCCTCAGCAGTTCCCACACGCTCACTTCGCTCCTCCCGCGCACCCGCCTCGGCGGGTTATCCGGGCGCTTGGCCGAACCCCGGCGGCAAAGGCCTATCGTACTCGTACTCGCACCGGGCCCGCAGCCGCAGGTCGCCATCCTCGATCGCGTACAGCTCGACCACCTGAACCAGCTCCGTCTTCAGATCTGCCAGGAGCGTCCACGCCGCCGGGTAGCTCGCCCCTTCTCCCGGCGGCAGCACATCAGCCGTCCGGAAATGGAACTCCCAGGCCGGGCGGCCGGCCGACTCGCTCCGCCGGCCTCGCACCACCACACCAGGTCTTGCCGCCAGCTTGGTGACGATGCCGTCCTTCCCGCAGTAGGTCATCGCGTTGCACAGCGAGACCAGCTCGGGGTCTGGCTTGACCGGCGCCGGCCCTTCCCCCGGTCCCGCCCTCACCCTCCGCACCGGACCCTTGGCCTCGCACCTCCCAGGCCCCGAGACGCGGGCCCACAGCCCGTACTCCCAGATGCTTCCATCCTTCGGGTAGATCCGGGCGGTGCCGTGCATCGTCTTCGTGCGGCCCGCAGCTCTCAGCATCACGGCCCAGTCGGCCGGGGGCCGAGCCCGCGCCCAGGCTAGCCAGGCGCCCACTCCTATGGCAAGCAAGAGAAGTACCGCCGCCGCGACCCTCGCTGCTCTCCCGCGTCTGCTAGCGCTTTTCACCTCGCCTGCTCGGCCTGCAACCATGGATCACCGTCGGCTCACTCCCGGACCAGGATGCGGCCGTCGCCGGGCGGGACTGTGAACCGGCTCCCCGTCTCCCCAGTGAACGAGTCGCGCGCGGGCCGGGGCAGTGACACCTCATAGGGCTCGGTCGCGTCCGGCAGGTTCATCACCACCAGCGCCTTCTGATACTCCCGCCGCCAGACGTGAGCGTTCACGCGCCCCCCCGGCTTCGCCGGAAGGCCGATCTTCACATCGTACTCCGGATACCAGTCATGCCGGTGGCTGGTGCTGTCGCTGAAGAGATAGTAGAAATCGCCCACGATCAGCGCATAGCACATCGTCCAGTGTCTGGTCGCGGGATCGCGCCTGATCTCCTTCCCCTTCAGCGGGTCAGTCGGCCACCCCGCATGGTCGCGCACCTCCTCGAAGCGCTCGATCAGGCTGATCCTGGGCTCCCGCAGGAGGCTCTCGGTTCGCTGCATCATGCGAATGCGATCATCCCAGCTCTCCTGCGGCCGCCACTCGCTGCGCGCCGGGTGGCTCCAGCCCGACTCGTACATGATGCCGTTCATGTAGGGCGCGAGCCAATCGTAAGAGCCGATGTCATAGCCCGCGTTCGCCTGGATCAGGAAGTCGTCCCCGACCTTCGCCCGCACTCCCTTCATGACCGCCAGCCAGGGCGCCTTCTCCTCCCGCAGGTTGTCATAGAACACTCCGTCCACCACGCCCGTCCGGGCGAGCGCCACCGTCCGGGCGATCACGGTCTCCTGGTAGTCCGGCCGGTTCCAGTCCATCCGGTAGGTGCCCGGCCAGAACTGCTCTCGCTTGCCGTCCACGCGCAGCCACCAGGGATGGTCCTCGGGCAGCTCGTTCTCATCCAGCTCGTAGAAGCTCAGATCGCCCAGGATCACGGCATCGGGGTTCAGCTTCCGCAGCTCGGCCACCCGTTTCTTCGCCGCTGCCACCGACTCGGGAGTGAAGCCCGTGGCCGTCATGGGCGGCCTCGCGTTCCACTCCAGCCCGAACGCATCCACGCTGGTCATGATCATGTCGTGCCTGGCCATGTTCGCCAGCGAGCGATCCCCGCGCACCGGCGACCAGCACATCGCAATCCGCGGGTACGGCGTCTTCGTGTACATACGTTTACTCCCTTGCCCCGGTTTCATCGCGGTCGGGCCAGCCGGCGCCTGGGCCTTCACCCCCGCCACCGCCTGCTCCGGCCTTCCGCAGCCAGTCGCGCAAACTGTCAACGCCAACGCGGCCGCCGCCACGGTTCTGCGGACCATCGCTCAGCCCACCAGCCTGCGCATGTAGCGCTGCGCCAGCGAGACCTGCCGCTTCACTTCCTCCAGGCCCTCGAGCTCGTGGTTCTCGCCCAGGCAGGGATGGCAGAACTCGTAGCAGAGATAGCCCTGGTATCCGATCTCCTTCAACGCCTTCACGAAGTCGGGATAGTTGAACACCGCCCGGCGCGAGAACCGGATCGGCCGCTGCACCGCCTCGCCCGCGGCCTCGTCGAACTCGCCCCCGTAGTGAGAGTGCACCTGCAGCGCGCCCGTCGCCTTCACCGCCTCCATCACGTAGGCGGTGTCCTGCCTGGCCAGCAGCGGGCAGTCGAGGCAGGCTTTGAGCGCGGGCGAGTTCACTTCGCGGATGAAGTCCAGCACATCCACGTAGTCCCGGATCAGCGGCTCGTGATTCTGGAGCGCCAGCGTCACCCCCAGCTCGCCGGCGAAATCCGCCAGCTCGCGCAGGCACTCCTTCACCCAGTTCCACTGCTCCAGGGAGGTCACGTCCGGGCCGGCCTCCCAGTGGCGCCGCGTGAGGTCATAGGTGGCGTGGCCCTCCCGCAGAGTGATCCCCCGCCAGGCCGCGAAGACGCGCAGCACCGGCGCGCCCAGGTCGCGGGCCAGCTTGATCTGCTCCCGCGCCACCAGCAACTCGTTCTCCCGTTGCTCCACGATCGGGCTGGCCAAGTTGCTGTAGCCCCCCACCGCCGGGATCTCCAGCCCGAGCTTCGCCGCCTGGTCTCTCACCTGCTGGCGCGCCCGCTCGTCCAGGTCCATCGGGTTGGCGTGGGGCCGCTTCGCGCCGACCTCGACGCCGTCGAAGCCCAGTTTCTTGGCCAGCTTCAACACATCCGCCAGCGGCAGCCCGGGCCCGTCATACCAGGCCCCCGAGAAGCTCACCGTGTATAGCCCAACCTTCATGCTCGTCACCTCCGGTACACGTCTACTGCGGGGATGTGCCCGCGCGAGTGCAGTTCCCCTCTCCCCAGCAGCTTCCGTCTCATCGGTCTGCTTCCTGCCGCCCCGACCCGTGTGACGCAACTTCCACTATGGCGCGCCCTGTCTACCTTGCCTTGCGCTTCGCCCGTACGGAAAGAACCGGCCTCCGCGCCAGGGCGCGGAGGCCGGTGTCAGTGCTACGGATTCTCTTGCATCACGATGGTACGGTCGCTTCGGCCTCGCTCTGGGCACGCAGGGCTCCCGCAGCGGCGGACGCGGGGATGCCCGTTGTGCGGAACGGCAGGGCATGACCTCCCGCTCCTGCCCAACGTGCTAGTCGGACGGCCGATGGATCGCTTGTGTCTCAACCAGGCGCGCGATGAGCGCCGGAGTCCAGGGGACTCCCATCTCGCGGAGGGCAAGGAGGGCTGCGCCCACGGCCGGTTGGAGCTGTGGGATGACGGGGCGCGTGCCGGGCGCGGCCTCGGCGAGACGACGACAGACCCGCTGCCACCAGATGGCGGAGCGCTGGGCGACGCTGCCGATAGCAATGACGGGGAAGGAGAGGTCACACATGCCCAGCTCTGCCAGCATGTCGGCGCCGAGCGCGCCTAGCTCATCGGCCGCGCGCTCGAGGCATTCGCGGGCGACGCGATCGCCGGCCTCGGCCTCGCGGTTGACGACCCTGGCGAGGGAGGCGATCTGGCGCCGGCCCATGTTCTCGACATACACGAGTCTGAAGACCGCACGCAGGTGGGGTGCGCCCAAGGCCTCGGGGATCACCTGGACGAGTGTGGTGCGGCGGGATTCGGTCCAGCCGGAGGCGAAGGCCGCCCGGAGGCCGCGGAGGCCGATCTCGTAGGCGCTGCCGTAATCATTGAGCACGGGACCGAGGCCGCCCCAGTGGAGGTCGCGTCCGTCGGGTGAGCGACCGTGGACGAAGGAGCCGGTGCCCGAGAGCACGACCAGGCCCCATTCCTCCTGAACGGAGGCGAAGGCGGTGTCAACCTCAGTGGCGCGGACATAGCCCACCACCTTGCCGGCCGCGGCCAAGGCCTCCGGGGGCTGGCCGTCGAGCGCGGCGCCCGCGATCCAGACTTCGAGGTCGGACCTCCCGGCCACGGCGCCGGCGACGGCGGAGCGGTAGGACGCGCTCACCGCCTCCGGAGGATCGTAGTAGACGTGAATGGCGCCGCCGCGGCCCCAGCCGACGACCGCGCCGGTCTCGTCCACCAGCACGGCATCACACTTGGAGCCGCCGCCGTCAATGCCTAGCGCGTACCGCATGCCGGGGCGTATTATACAGCACGGAGGCGTGATCGGGAGGGCAACTGGGACAGGAGCACGCTCCCTTCGGCAGGCTCAGGGCAGGCCTGTCGAACAGGGGAGGCGAGGAAGGAGGTGAGGTGTGGAGCTGAGAGAGGCGCTGGAGAAGGCGGCCGGGGAGAACCTGGCGGAGGCGCGCGAGCTGTTGTGCGACCTGATCCGATTCCCCAGCGTGCCGGGACAGGAGGGGGCAGCGATCGAGCACCTGCGGCGGAGGTGCGAGGAGCTTCACGGGGAGGCGGAGCTGGTCCCGATTCCGCCGGGGATCGCGGACGATCCGGACTACAGCTTCGGTGAGGCCCGCTTCGACTATGCAGACCGGCCGAACCTGGCCTTTCACCGGCGCGGGAGCGGGGGAGGCCGGAGCCTGGTGATCTCCAGCCATGTGGATGTGGTGCCGGCCGAGGGATGGGAGGGCGCCTACGAGCCGGAGCTGGAGGGCGACTGCGTGATCGGCCGAGGGGCGTGTGACGCGAAGGGACAGGTGGCGACGGTGTGGCTGGCGCTGCGTCTGCTCGACGCGGTCGGGGTGAGGACCGCGGGCTCGGTGGAGGCGCAGTTCGTGATCGAGGAAGAGGTCGGGGGGAACGGGGCTTTGGGGATGATCCTGGCCGGGCATCGGGGAGACGCCGCGCTGGTGATGGAAGGGACCGACTTGCAGATTCATCCGGCGAATCGGGGCGCGATCTGGTACCGGGTGCGGATCATCGGGAAGTCGGCGCACATGGGCCGGATCCGCGAAGGGATCAGCGCGCACGACAAAGCGATGCAGGTGATCGAGATCCTCCGGAGGTACGAACAGCGCCTGCTGGCGGAGAGTAAGGGCCTGCCGCTGTTCGCGCGCTACGAGCAGCCGGTTCAGGTGAACGTCGGCATAGTGAGGGCGGGTGACTGGCCCTCGACTGTGCCGGGCGAGTGCGTGATCGAGGGCGGAGTCGGGTTCCTCCCCAACAAGAGCATGGCCGAGGTCAAGCGCGAGCTGGAGGAGGCGATCCGCGCGGAGTCAGATGAGTGGACGCGAGAGCACTTCACGCTCGACTTCCCGAAGCTGCACAATGAGGCGTACCAGACCGATCCGGGCCATCCGTTCGTGCAGGCGGTGGCCGGGGCTTGCGGGCAGGCCGGGCTCAGGTCGGAAGTGTTCGGATGGAATGTGAGCTGCGACGCGCGGCTCTATTACCATCGAGGGAAGATGCCGACCGTGGTGTTCGGGCCGGGGGAGATAGGGCAGGCGCACGCGGTGGGAGAGCGGATCGCGATGGGCCACATCAGGCAGGCGGCGGTGGCGACAGGGCTGTTGATCGCGCGGTGGTGCGGGTTGATCAGTTGATGGCGACGTGGAGCCCGACCCGGCAGGCCATCTCCGCGGAGTGGGCGAGCTGCTCTGGGGTCTGAGGCTCGGCGCGAATCTCGTAGGCGAGATCGAGCCATTCGTACTTGGCGCCGGCCGCCGGGTTGTAGGGCAGCAGGGCGACGGAGGAAAGGCCGACCTGGCGCATGAAAGCGAAGATGGCGGCCAGGTTCTCTTCGGTGTCGGTGATGCCAGGGATGAGCGGCACGCGCACCTGGGTGTGATCCCGGGGCAAGCGGGCGGCATTGTCCAGGATCCGGCGATTGGATACGCCGGTCCAGCGAAGGTGCTCCGCCTCGTCCATGAGCTTGAGGTCGTAGAGCACGAGGTCGGAGTGCGCGACCAGGGGGGCGAGCTGGGACCACTCGCAGGCGCCGCTGGTCTCGATGGCGGTGTGGACGTGCGCGGCGCGGCAGCCCTCCAGGACGGAGGCGGCGAACTCCGCCTGAGCCGTGATCTCGCCGCCGGTAAGCGTAATGCCACCGCCGGAATGGGCGAAGAAAGGCCTCATTCGGGCGGCCCTGGCCACCACTTCGGCCGCGGAGATGTGGTAGCCCTTGATGGCGAGCGCGCCCCGCGGGCAGTGCTCTGCACAGCGGCCGCAGGCGAGGCAGGCCACGCGGTTCAGCACGTGAGCGGACTCCGTCACCTCATGGACGCCGTGGTGGCAGATCGCAACGCAGGTCCCGCAGCGAGTGCAGCGATCGCGGAGAAAGATCAGCTCGGGCGCGGGGCAGCGCGACTCGGGACTGTGGCACCAGTGACACGAGAGGGGACAGCCCTTCAGGTAGACCGCCATGCGGATGCCGGGTCCGTCGTGAATGGCGAAGGTGTCGAGGTCGAAGACGAGGCCCTCGCGATGGTTGCCCCAGACGGTCAACGGCGACCCTCCTGGCGCCGGATATGGTGGTCCTGCTGCTCGTGGCTGAGCATGGTGAAGTAGGCGCACCAGCCACCCATGCGGACGCGGAGGGATCGGTAGCGATCGGGCTCGCGCTGGGCGGCGCGCAGTTCCTCGGTGTCGGCCACGGTGAGGGTCATGATGGCGCCGCCGGTGTCAACGAAGCTGCGGATAAGGGCGGCCATGCGGGCGGTGCCCTCCTCTCCCAGCACCAGGCGGCGGGCGAGGCGGAGATCGAGAGGGGAACCGGCCGGCAGGCCGAGGTGACCCATCTTCCCGTAGGAGAGAATGGCGGCCGGGAGGCCGGCCAGGTCGCGGCCGAGCGCGGGCGAGAAGTTGGAGGAGACAGGCTCACCTGACAGGCGACCGTCAGGAGAGGCGGCAAGCCCTTCCCCGATGCCGATGTACCAGGAGAAGGTGCCGACGCCGCAAGGGAATCTGATCGTCGCGCGGTGCTGCTCGGCGTGGCGGGCGACGATCTCGGTGAAGGCGGAGATCACGGCCTGCCCCACCGCGTCGGCGCCGTCATCGTCGTTTCCGTACTTGGGCGCGGCGAGCAGCTTGGCGCGCAACGGCTCATGGCCTTCGAAGTTGGCGTCGAGCGCGTCACAGAGGTCCGACATGGTGGCCTGGCCCTGTTCGAAGACAACGGTCTTGATGGCGGCGAGGGAGTCAATGGCGTGCGCGGCGCTTTCCGCCAGCATGCCGAAGGTGCGGTACTTCGCGCCGCCCGCGGTCAGATCGCGGCGGGAGCTGAGGCAACCGGCGACGAGCGCGCTGAGCAGAGGGACCGGCGCGATGGTGCTGCGGTCGTTCGCCGAGGCAATGACACGCTGGACGACGCGCCCGACCATGGCATCGAGCTGGGTGAGGAATGCCTGCCAGACCTGCTCATAGGTGGTAAAGCGGCGCGGGTCGCTGGTGTCGGGGCCCTGGCGTGACCCATCGAGGCGGGAGCGGCCGCGGTTCAGCGCCCAGTCCAGGCAGAGCATCAGGCTGAGCCGCTGGAAGACGAAGTCGGTGCGGCCCGGGATGATCACCTCCCAGCAGCCGTCATTGGTGTAGTCTCGCGCGTCGGGGCCGGGGATGCCGAGCTGCTCCAGGCCGGCGATGAGCGCGTCGTCGCTGAAAAGCGCGGGCATGCCGCCGCCGTCCTTGAGGACCTCGCAGACACGGCGCACGAGATCCTCCGGCGAGCGGCGATGTACGCGCACGCTCAGCAATGGGTTGGTCATCTGGTTGCGGCGATAGCTCTCGAGCAGGAGGAGGGTTAGCGGGTTGGTGCCGTCGCGGCCCTCCGGGGTGAGGCCGCCGACGACGATGTTCTGGAGCCAATGGTTGGTGGCGTCCAGGCTGTCGCGGTTGGTGCCGATCTGGGAAGAGGTGTAGTGGCGGGTGCGCCGGCGAAGGTCAGCCTGCTCGGCCTCGCGGGCCTCGGGTCGCTGGCGCTCGCTGGTCTCGGCGCGCTCGTTGAACTTGAGGCAGAAGCAGTCCACCAGCTCGGCGGCGCGGTCGAGATCGAGGCGGCCGGCTTGCAGGTCGGCCTTCAGGTAGGGCCAGACGGTCTGGTCGAGCCGGCCCATGGCGTTGCCGTCCATGGTGGAGTGGAAGACCATGTGCAGGAGCCAGACGGACTGAAGCGCCTGCCAGAAGGTCTGGGCCGGCCCGGCGGGGGCCTGGCGGAGATTGGCCGACATCTGGCGCAGCTCCACGGCGCGGACGGAGTCGGGGTGGGCCTCGGCCTCGGTCCGGCAGCAGTCGGCGAGGCGCGCGGCATACTCCATCACGCCGTCGAGGGCGACGATCACGGAGTCGAGGAAGGCGATCTCCTCAGCGTTCTCGGCGTGCGGGCGCTGGGCTTCGGCATCGGCGCGGAGGCCGCGGAGACCTCTGCTGAGCAGTGCGGGATAGTCGGGCACGATGTGGCCGAAGACCGACCAGATGCTCAGCCCGCGCTCGGAGGCGGCGGCGCGCTCGGCCTCGGTGACGTAGTCCGGAAAGCCCCACTCGGCGTGGAGGCGCGGCTCTTCGAGGGTCATGGAGCCGGCGAAGAGCTGGCCCTCCCAGAGATCGGTGGGCATGTGGGCAAGCTTGAGCGCGATGGCACGGGCCTTGCGGACCGGCAGGGGCTCGGCGAGGTTGCGCTCGTCAATGCGCGGGGGGCAGTCCCAGCCCGCCGCGGCGGGCCGCTCCATGGCGGAGCGGACGCGGCGGCGGAGGTCGGCGACGCGGGCGGTGTCGAGGCGCTCAATGAGGGTGGTCATCGCAGACATTCTACCCCATCCCGCGCGAGTAGACTTGCTTCGCCGCGGCCAGGGCGGAGCCAGTCCCCTCGCAGGCGCCGAGATCGGCGAGGATCGTCTCCAAGGCCGAGAGCAGGGAGGTGACATGGCGCTCGATGGCACTCTCGCCCATCAGGCCGATGCGCCAGGCCTTGCCCTTGTACTCGCCGAGCCCGCCGCCGACCTCGATGTCATGCTCTGCCAACAGGCGCTTGCGCACTGCGCCCTCGTCCACACCCTCCGGCGCGGCGACCGCGTTCAGCATAGGGAGCTGATGCTCGGGGTCGGCGAGGTAACGCACGCCGATCGCCTCGAGGCCGGCCTTGAGGGCGCGATGGTGGAGGCCGTGGCGCTGCCAGCGGGCCGGCAGGCCCTCCTCGAGGACGATGCGGAGGGCCTCATGGAGCGCGTAGATCATGTTGATCGGGGCGGTGTGGTGATAGAGGCGCTCCGAGCCCCAGTACTGGCGCACCATGTTCATGTCGAGATACCAGCTCTGAACCTTGCTCTTCCGGCCCTCGATCATCCGCTCGGCGGCCGGGCTGAAGGTGACGGGCGAGAGGCCGGGCGGACAGGAGAGGCATTTCTGGGTCCCGCTGTAGCACGCGTCCACCGCCCAGCCGTCCACGTCCACCTCCATCCCGCCGAGGCTGGTGACAGTATCCACCAGCAAGAGCGCGCCGTGGCGATGGACGATCTCGCCGATCTCCGCGATGGGCTGGGCGGCGCCGGTGCTGGTCTCGGCGTGGACGATGCCGACCACCTTGAACGGGCCGAGCGATTCGATCGCGTCCTCCACCTGGTAAGCGGGGATGACCTGGCCCCAGGGCACCTCGGTGGTGGCGACCCGGGCGCCGGCGCGCGCGGCGACATCTTTCATGCGCTGCCCGAAGACGCCCGCGACGCAGACCAGCATAGGGTCGCCGGGCTCGATCAGATTGACGACACAAGTCTCCATGCCCGCGGAGCCGGTGCCGCTGACCGCGAGGGTGAGCTGGTTGCGTGTCTGGAAGACGGCCTGGAGCATCTCGCGGAGATCGTTGAGCAACTGTAGGAACTGCGGATCGAGGTGGCCGATGGTGGGGCGGGCCATCGCGGCCAGCACGCGCGGGTTGACATCGGAGGGGCCGGGGCCCATGAGGAGGCGGGGCTTGATGTCGGCTAGGTTCATTGGCTAGTCCTCTGTGCCGATGTAGATCGCCCCGAGGACGGGGCTCCCACAGAGGCCCTACAGAGCCTACTGTAGCAACCGGTTCGGCAGGAGCTTGCTCCTGCCCTACGGGACCCCGCCGGTCGGATGCATCTCGTCATCGGTCTGGTAGATGGCGGCGGTGCCGCGGGGGAGGTCGGCCATGTCGAACTCGGGCGTGAAGGACTCGACGAGGGCGACGTTCTTCGCCACTTCCTCGGGCCAGCGCATGCCGACATTAGCGGCGTGGACACGGCTGTCGGAGAGGACGAACTTGAGCGCGACCTCATAGAGATCGTGGACCTCCTGCCAGCGCGGCGCCAGGTAGGAGGCGAGGCGCTGGAAGATGCCGGAGGTCAGAGGCCGCATCAGCACCACGCCCATGTCGGCCTCTTTCGCCTCGTTCAGCACGTGCTCCGCGGCGGATTGGTAGATGAGGTTGTAGCGGACCTGGATGACGTCGAAGTGCCCGCTGGCGATCAGCGGCCGGGCGGTCCATGGCTCCTCGACGGTGAAACCGATGAAGCGGACGCGGCCCTGGTCGCGGGCGGCGAGGAGAGCATCGAGCAGGCCGCCCTTGAGGATGAGGTTCACCTCCTGCTGGGTGTACATGCCGCCGTGGAACTGGATCACATCTATCACATCCGTGCGGAGACGGCGGAGGGAGGCCTCGATGCTGGCCGTGACAGCGGCGGGCGATGGGTCCCAGTAGCCCACCTTGGTGGCCAGGAAGAACTGGTCGCGCCGGCCCTGGGTGGCCTCGCCGATGATGGTCTCGCTGTTGCCGTCGCCATAGCTGGGGGCGGTGTCAAGGTAGTTGATGCCCGCGTCGAGGGCAGCGTGGATGGTGCGCGTGGCGATCGCGCGTCCCTCAGGAGTGAATGGGTCCCAGCCGCGGGCGCGGTTGAGGCCGCCGAACGGATAGCCGCCCAGGGCGAGGCGGGTGATCTGGAGGTTCGTTCTGCCGAAACGGACGAGAGGGAGCATGGCGCGATTCCTCTCCCCGTAGTTTCAAGGGGAGAGGCGTTAGCCCCTTCGGGAGAAGGCCGGTTCACCGCAAAGGCGCCCGTTCAGGACCCCGACGGGGCCCTTCAGGGTCCCGAGGGGCAGAGGGCGCGAAGAAAGGGTGGCGGGCGGTGGGAGGAAGCCGGGTCAGGAGCAAGCTCCCTTCGGCCAGCTCAGGGCAGGCCTGACGAACGGGTATGCCTTCCCCTCCCCCCGAGCGGCAGGCCGTGGTCCCTTCGGGCGTGCTATAATGCGGCTGAGATGTGAGGGGAGGACACTGTCATGCCTTGGTGTCCGCAGTGCGGCGCTGAATACCGGGCCGGCGTGACTACGTGCGCGGTCTGTGGTGTCGCTCTGGTTGAGGAGCGGCCGCCCGCGGAGCGGCGCGCGACCGCTCTTCCGCGCGCGCTCGCCAGGATCGTCGCCGACGCCGCGGCCGCGCTTCGTTACGGGCTGAGCGCCCTGCGCCTGCTGCGGCGCAATCCGTCCCTGCTGCTGTTGCCTCTCGCCTTCGCTGCCTTCAATGTCGTCGAGAGCGAGGCGGGCCTCTATATGAGGTACCGGTACACGGCCTGGGGTCAGCGCCTCGTGCGCGATCAACGCGTTCGCGCACTCGAAGGCGCAAGGCCCGTCGTCTGGGGCCGACTGGGCGCGGGGCTCCGCTGGCGCGTGGATGTCCAGAGGTTCGCCCACCCGGTCCCCGCAGTGCAACTGAGCGGAACTCTGGGGTTCCTGGTCTCTGCCAGGGCACCTGCAGGCAGTGACGGACAGTGGAATCCGAGGCAGAGGGTCATGCTACCTCTGCTGGCGGGCCCGGCCCTCGCCGCCCTCATCGCTCTCCTCCTCGCCGGGTACTACGGAGTGGCGGCCGGGGCGGTGGGCGCAGGGGCCGCTTCCTGGCGAAGGTTCGGACCGCAGATGAAGCGGGACTGGTTTCGTTTCTTCCTGCTCGGGCTCATCAGCATCGCGCTGATCGCTGGGCCGTTCTATCTGGTCGCCGCGCTGCCGACGGTGCTGTTCCTTTCCGCCGCGAGCAATTGGTGGTGGGCGTGGGTCGTCCCGATCATCACCTTCCTCCTCGCGCTGCCCCTCTACGCGGTAGCGGCCGATGACATCTCTGTGAGGGAGGCGATCAGGCGCAGCGTCATCATCACGGCCACCGGCCTCGTCACCGGACTGATGTTGCTGGCCGCGTTCGCGCTAGCCGAGGCCGCGGTCCTCGCGCCTCTCTCGGCGGCCGCGGACCACTTCGTCGGCCACGGGAAGCTGACGGACTTCGCCTCACTCCAGCTTGCCTACATCCCCTGGCAGTTGGTCGAGCACCTCTGGCAGGCCTTCCTCGGGGTCATCCTCTGCCTGGCCATGTTCTACTGGTATGGTGAGGCGAGCAAGCGGTTCCGTGTGGAGGCTGCGCCGGTGCCGGTAGAGGGGCCTGCCGCGCCTTCTGTCGAGGCCTCGGGCTAGCGCTTCCCTCCGAAGGCGGCGATCGCTTCCTTCATCCGGTCGGGAATGGCGATGCCGGCCGGGCAGCGCTCCGCGCACTCGCCGCATTCCTCGCAGGCGTCCGGGGGCACCGCGAGTTCGTCGTACAGCTCCCGGCCCATGAACCGCTGATCCTCGGGGTAGCTCTGGTGCATATAGAGCGCGCGGAAGACCTTGGGTATGTCAATCCCCTGGCGGCAGGGCGCGCAGTAGCCGCAGCTCAGGCAGAGCTGGCCGTAGCGCAGCTCCTTCCGCAGCGCGGCGATGGTCTCGAACAGCTTCCGCCGGGCGGCCTCGTCGAAGTCCTGATAGGTCGTGACCGCGCGGTAGTTCTCCTCCACCTGCAACGGGCTCACCATGCCGGGGATCACGGAGGTGACATGCGGGTTGGCTGCAATCCCCCGCAGCGTCCCCGCCACCACCGGATCGAGGCCATCCACGCGGGCCGAGTTGGGCGGCGAAACGAGCAGCCCTCCGGAGAGGGGCTTCATGATGATCACGCCCATATCGTGCTTCGCCGCCAGCGGGATCAGGTCCGGCCCCGTCCCTTCTTCATCGAGCGGGTTGTAGGCGAGCATGATGGTCTCGAACAGGTCCGACTCGATGGCGCGCCGGATGGCGGCGTGGTGACGGTGCATGGTGATGCCATAGTGCCGGATCTTCCCCTGCTCCTTGGCCTTCCGGAAGGCCTCCAGCGCGCCGCCCGGGGCCAGCACCTCGTTCAGCACGTCATCGTTGCAGACCCAATGGGCCTGGTAGAGGTCTATGCAATCGGTCTGTAGGTTCTTGAGGCTGGTGTCCAGCTCGCTCGCCACCTCTTTCGCCTTGCGCCGGCCGGACTTGGTGGCGATGTACACCTGATCGCGCCGCCGCTTCAGCACCGGGCCGATCTTCACCTCGCTGTCGCCGTAGCCGCGGGCGGTGTCAATGAAGTTCACCCCGAGGTCGAGGGCGCGATCGAGAGAGGCCGCCGCCTCCTCGGCCGAGACGTGCGGGAACTTGATCGCGCCAAAGCCGAACAGGGTGATCTCAAGGCCGGTCTTCCCCAGCCGGCGCCTCTCGAGCACTTCGCTCATGGTGTGGTCTCCTGGCGGATGAACCGCGTAGGTCTGATTAGGCAGCCATGGTAGGCTGTCCTGTGTCCGTTCACAGACGTCGGGTACCGGGGCGGGTCTCCGGGGACCCCGCGCCCGGCAGGAGGCCCCGCAAGAGGAGGAAGCTAGCACTCCCCAGAGAATGGTGAGCCCAGGTTCTGCCTGAGTCTCCGCCCTGAGTTGTCCAACCCAGCTCGGAAAGGAGCGACGCTGATGGCGCGCACCGCGTTGTGCCGTGTCAGGTCCGTCGTCCCCTCACTTCTGCTGTCCCTGATGGCCTTGTTTCTCGCCCTGGTGTGGAGCGTCTCGGTCGCTCTGGCGGCGGATCGGGGGCCGATCAACTCCGGGGAGACGAAGATCGGCTTTGCGATCTCCGCCCCCTCCTACCTGGACACCTGGACTTTCGAGGGCAGTGCCGGCGACCGGGTGCTGATCACTGCAGAGCCGACCTCGGGTTCTCTGGACAGCTGCATTGACCTTTACCCTCCGGGCGGAGGGGAGAAGGAGGCGTCCTCAGGTTTGGGGGACGCACTCGATCACCAACTACAGCAGACGGGCCTGTACACGATTGTGGTTTACGACGCGTACTTCGACGATTCAGGGACCTACAACATCACGATGCTGAAGATACCGGGGCCGGTTTCCTCGGCAGAAGACCCGGATGGTGGCCCCATCGCCTCCGGGGAGACCCTTAGCGGAGCCATCAACGTTGCTTCGGACCTGGATGCCTTCCAGATCTACGGGGAGGCAGGCAACCGGCTCATCGTGACCTGCACCCCCACCTCGGAGGGCTGGTCAGCTGTGCTCACGTTGTACCCCCCGGACAGCGGGGCAGCGGAGGCGAGTGTCTGGGCCGCGCCACTTGACCACCAACTGCAGCAGACGGGCCTCTACACGGTCGTGATCTCAGACTGGTGGGGGAGCTGTTCGGGAACCTACAACACGACGGCGCTCAAGATCCCCGGACCGGTTTCTTCGTCAGGAGACCCGGATGGCGGTCCGATCGCTTCTGGCCAGACGCTGAGCAGAGCGATCAACGCCGCGTCCGACCTAGATGCTTACCAGATCTATGGGCAGGCCGGCGACCGGGTGCTGATCACTGCAGAGCCGACCTCGGGTTCTCTGGACAGCTGCATTGACCTTTACCCTCCGGGCGGAGGGGAGAAGGAGGCGTCCTCAGGTTTGGGGGACGCACTCGATCACCAACTACAGCAGACGGGCCTGTACACGATTGTGGTTTACGACGCGTACTTCGACGATTCAGGGACCTACAACATCACGATGCTGAAGATACCGGGGCCGGTTTCCTCGGCAGAAGACCCGGATGGTGGCCCCATCGCCTCCGGGGAGACCCTTAGCGGAGCCATCAACGTTGCTTCGGACCTGGATGCCTTCCAGATCTACGGGGAGGCAGGCAACCGGCTCATCGTGACCTGCACCCCCACCTCGGAGGGCTGGTCAGCTGTGCTCACGTTGTACCCCCCGGACAGCGGGGCAGCGGAGGCGAGTGTCTGGGCCGCGCCACTTGACCACCAACTGCAGCAGACGGGCCTCTACACGGTCGTGATCTCAGACTGGTGGGGGAGCTGTTCGGGAACCTACGGAATATCGGCGACCAAGATGCCCTCCACCTTGTGCCCGGGCCTCTACAATCCTCGTCCGGCGAGCGAAGCCACCGTTCGCCACGGGGGCGGATCGCTCAAGTGGAGCGCCGTGGCCGGCGCCACTGGATACGACGTCTACTTCGGCACCGACGTCATCACGCCCCTCGACCTGATCGGCGACGACCTGCCCACCCCATCTGCGGCCATGCCTCCGCTTGACCCCGGCACGGTCTACTACTGGCACGTGGTGGCCCATACCGCCGGCGGCGACATCGAGGGGCCGTACTGGTGGTTCGAGACCGGGATGGGGAGCGATACCGTCGGCCTCTACGACCAGGCCGCAGGGAACTTCTACCTCCGCAATGCCAACTCTCCCGGCCCGGCCCATCTCACCTTCCGCTTCGGCCCATCGGCCGGGTCCTGGCTTCCCGTGGTGGGTGACTGGGACAGCCACACCAGCCAGACCATCGGCCTCTACAACCCGACCACAGGCACGTTCTACCTCAGGAACGCCAATGCCGGCGGGGCAGCCGATGTCACCTTCCGCTTCGGCCCCGCGCCGTGCACCTGGCTGCCCATCGCGGGGGACTGGGACGGCGACGGAGCCCCCGGCGTGGGCCTCTACAACGCCGCCACGGGGACCTTCTATCTGCGCAACTCGCTCTCGGCTGGTCCGGCCGATTACACCTTCCGCTTCGGCCCGACGGCGAGTGCCTGGCTGCCGATCGTGGGCGACTGGAACAACGATCAGGGTGAGTCGGTCGGCCTTTTCAACCCCGCGAACGGGACCTTCTATCTGCGGAATGCGCTGTCGGGCGGCGCGGCCGATCTGACCTTCCGCTTTGGCCCCACGCCGAGCAGCTGGAAGCCGATGGCCGGGGATTGGAACGCGGATGGCACGGACAGCATCGGCCTCTACAATGCCCTTACCGGCACCCTCTATCTGCGGGACAGCAACACAGCAGGGGCAGCAGACAAGACCTTCCGGTACGGCCCCTTGGCCAGCACGTGGAAGCCGATCGCGGGCGACTGGGACGGGCAGTAGGTTCAAGACGCGCGGTGACAGGAGCGAGCTCCTGTCCAACAGACACGGTCAGTAACTGGGGCGTCTGGGTCGCCTTGAAGGTGACCCGGACGCCTCTTCGCTTTGGCGTCTACCCCCGCACTCCCAGCACGCGGTAGAGGATGGACTGGAGGAGGGCCACGGTGGCGCCGCCGACGAGGAGGCCGAGGAAGAGGGGCAGCGCGGTGCGGTGCGCGCGCAGGCCACCGTAGCGCAGCAGCAACGTCTTCACCAGCCAGGTGATGACGATCGCCGGCAGCATCGCGTCTATGGGGAAGCAGAACGCAAGCGGGAAGGCCACGGGGTGGAGGGGCCACATGGGGAACTGGAGCTTCACCGCCATCAGGGTCAGGGTGCCGACGAAGCCGATGCCGATCGCCTCCACACCGCCCCAGTTGGGCCCTCCCGGCGTGCGCAGGGAGGCGTCCAGCTCGTCGGAGGCCTGGCGGGCGACGAAGATCAGGTCCTGGGCAACCTTGGAGGTGCCGAGGCCGGTGTGATAGCCGATGTGGAGGCTGGCCCAGAAGTAGCAGACCATGGTGAGGGGCACGATCCCGATCATGAGCCAGGCCAGGGTGGTCGGGTTGATGGAGGCGCGCTCGGCCATGCGCAAGGCCTCGAGCTGGGCGGGGGCGGGATTGGGCCGCTGCTCACCCATGTAGGGACGCAGCATGGCCAGCATCGCTGAGCCGCGGGGCCCCAGACCGCGGGCGCCGGGGAACTCAGTGAGCGCGAAGGTGGGCATGGCGCCGTACATCTCGTGGTTGGGCGGCCCCAAATGGGCGCGCATCCGGCTCATGGCCATCGCCATCGCGAAGTAGAGGAACAGGAAGGCCGCGGTGACTCCGCCGCTCATGCCGGCGCGGGAGAGGAAGTACCAGAGGAAGGCGAGGCCGGCGAGCGCGCCGAAGACCGCGGTGCGGTAGCTGAACGCCTCCTCCCGATCGTTCGCGCGCGACCTGAGGCCGACCGCTTTGCGCAGCACCTGGGCCAGGTAGTGGCGATCCAGCCAGACCACGGAAGCCATCAGCGCGAGGTAGGCGCCGATGGACTGCTGGTCGCCATAGGGGAAGCCGCCGTAGGCGCCGGTCGTCCAGCCCAGCATGCGGGTGACGACGTATTCGGCGCGCCAGAAGAGGTTGAACACGATCATGGAGAAGGCGAGGTCCACCGGCATCAGGTAGGCGAGGCCGATGTGCCACGGGCTCCAGCCGAGGTAGGGAGTGCGGAGCGCGTCCCAGGGTTTGTTGTTGGTGATGAAGCTGCTGAGGTCCACCGAGGTGGTGATGCTCGGGACCGCGGGCACCAGGCGGGAGAGCGTGTTGACGGCGGTGACACTGCCGGCCACTGCAATCCCGATCCACCAGAGGGAACTGCCGAAGACCCCGCCGCCTGAGGTCTGAGTCACTTGCAGCGGCAGAATGGTCATGGGGAACGGAAGCTGCTCCTCCTCGGACCAGCGCCGGCGGACGATCACATTCAGGCAGAGCGAGACCCACAGGAGCGCGGTGGCCCAGCCAGTCCACCAGAGGGCCGGGGTCAGCCAGGCGCGGAGGATCTGGATCTGGTAGGGGCTGCTTTCGCCCAGGAAGAAGCCCGCGAGGATATCGCGATCGGGCACCGTGAGCCAGGGCGCGAGGTTGGGCCAGATCAGCTCGTACCACTGATTCTCGGGGCTGGCGTTCCAGATGGGCCAGGTGATGACGGTGGCCACTGAGCCGCCCCAGTCCCACACACTGGCGGTCATGCCGATGCTGATCACGAGGACCACGTAGACGGCGATCAGCTCACCGCCGGTCAGCGCCCAGCCAGGCCGGGAACGCCGGAGGAGGTGGTTGAGCGCAACGAGGAGGGCGAGTCCGGCCACCGCGGGCGCGATCAGCGAGTCCAGGGTGCCGCCGCCGCCGGCCACCCAGTCGCCCCACACCATGAGGAAGACGATGGGCGGAACCAGCACCAGCGCGAGCACGACCGCGCGGCCTCTGATGCCTTGCCTGCGAATGCGCGGGCGCGTGCCGCGGGTATCGCTGGTTGAGTTGCCGAGGCTGGGGCCGGAGTCGGTCACAATGTCTCTCGCGTTAGGACGGCTGCGGGAGTTTTCCAGGCGCCTCCTGGCAATGCCTCTTCGCCGCGTCCGGGCCGGTCGGCGGGGTCGGCGCTGGTTGACAGCCTGGGGGCCCGTGGCTAGAATCCGCGGAATGGCAGAGGCACCAGGGCCTGGTGGTGCGCCCGTAACACTGATGCTCCTTACTTCGTCCCCGGTGAGCAGGATCCAGGAGTGGGCGACGCGATGGCGGTTCCTACTCGCCATTCCGGCGGCCGCCATCGCGGTGGTGTTCACGGATCGCCCGCCGATGTGGCCGGGCGTCGCGGTGGCTCTCTGCGGGGAGGCGATCCAGGTCTGGGCCTCGGCTCATCTCCACAAGAATGTCGAACTGGTGGTGTCCGGGCCCTATGCTTACGTGCGCAATCCGATGTATGTCGGGCGTTTCTTCGTGGGGCTTGGCCTGGCGCTGCTGACCTGGCGTTGGTTCCTGATCGCTCCCTACGTGCTGGTCTTCTGGCTCTACGCGCACGCGCGAGTGCTGGGGGAGGAGGTGCGACTGCGCGGCCTTTTCGGTGAGCGCTACCTCGCGTACTGCGCGGTGGTGAGCCGGTGGCGGCCGCGAATCCCGCGGCAGCGCTTCTCGCAGGCGCGCTGGTCGTGGGCCTGTGTACTGCGCAACCACGAGCTGCGGGTGGCGGTGGCGGTGGTGGGGGGGATGCTGCTGCTCAGATGGCGGATGCTGGCGTTTGGCGCGGCATGGCACTAGCCGTCCGTCGCCCCCGACCGCGGCAGTGCGGGAGGCTGGCCCCTGCCCGGCGAGAAGGCAAGCGGTGAGGTTGATCGGCGGACTCAGGCGGATTCACATTCACGTGCTGCTGGCGGCGGTGGGGTTGGTGCTGGCGCGGCCCGTCCTGGCCACCAATCTCGCCGGCACCATGCTGGTGCTGGTGGGCTCGGGAATCCGGCTGTGGGCGGCCGGGGTGCTGGAGAAAGGAGGCGGCCTCTGCACGGACGGCCCGTACCGCTGGGTGCGGCACCCCCTCTACCTGGGGAGTTTCGTAGCGGCGTTCGGCTTCTGTGTCATGATGGACGTGATCTGGGGATGGGTCATAGTGCTCCCACTCTTCGTGGCCCTCTATGTGGCCCAGGTCATGCTGGAGGAGCGGCGCCTGCGGCAGGAGTTCGGCGAGGCCCACGCGGACTACTCCCGCCGCGTGCCCCTGATGCTGCCCCGACTCCCTCGCGCCGGGCCGCCGGGCCGCGCCTGGCAGCTCGCGCGCGTCCTGATGAACCGGGAGCACTACCACGTCGCGCTGACCTGCGTCCTGGTGGTGATGTTCTACCTCAGGCACTGGTGGCCGGCGGTCTGACATGCCAGCGACGGCTGCGAAGCAACGTCACGGCTTCTCGCGCTGGTGGCTGGCGACGCTCTTGGTCGGGGCCGGCGCGCTGGTGCTGTGCGGCTGCGGCCACCAGGATCGGCAGATCGAGCTGGAGTTGTGGATCGCCGACTTCAACGAATCAACCAGGGACTTGCTCGATAAGCAGATTATCCCTCGCTTTGAGTCGGCCCATCCGGGCGTAAAGGTGAACACGCAGTACATCAACTGGAGTCACCTCGACGAGAAGCTCACGATCAGCTTCGCGGGTGGGGTGGCTCCGGACATCTTCCAGGTGGGAGCGGAGTACGTGGGTGGGCTTGCCTACCGGGGCATGGCCCAGCCGCTCGATGACTACGTCGCCCGGTGGGGCGCGAAAGACGACTACTTCGCCGCCTCCTGGAACACTTGCGTCTATCAGGGGCATGTCTACGGACTGCCCTATCTCTCGGCCCCACGCGTCCTGCTGTACCGCAGGGACCTGCTGCGGGCGGCCGGCTTGAGCCGGCCGCCTGACACCTGGGAGGAACTCGCGGAGGCCGCGCAGCGGATGACGCTCAGGCGCGGTCCGGTGACCGTGATGGCGGGCATGAACCTGCCGGTTTCGTGGCAGATCTTCGTCGAGTTCCTGTGGGAGAACGGCGGCGAGATCTTCAGCCCCGACGGCCGGCGCTCGCGGCTGAACAGCCCGGAGGCGATCGAGGCGCTCCAGTTCTACGTAGACCTCTATCACAAGTACCAGGTCTGCCCGACCTCGGGCATGCCCCAAATCGGCGGCTCCATCCCGGTGTTCGCCTCGAAGAAGGCCGCCATGGAGATCACGAACCAGTTCGGGATCTACAATGTCAGCAAGTACGCGCCGGAGCTGCTGCCGCAGGTGGGCGTGGCGCCCACCCCGAAGCGCAAACAGCGCGTGATCTCGGTATACACGGACTGGCTGGCGATGTCGCCGCAGAGCCAGCACAAGGAGCTGGCCTGGGAGCTGATGGCGTTCCTGATGGAGCCCGATAACCTGGCGGCCTACAACGCGACGCTCTTCTTCATCCCGCCGCGGCGGTCGGCGGTGGCGGCAGCGCGGTTCATGCGAGGGAACTCTCAGCTCCAGGAGTTCGTCTCTCTGATGGAGCGGTACGGCCGGTCGCTGCCGGCGATACCGGAGTGGTTCGAGATTCGCACCGGCCTCCAGTCTGCGGTCTCGGCCGCCATCTACCAGACCAAGAGCCCGGCCCAGGCCCTGGCCGATTACTCGCGGCAGCTCGACGAGCTGCTGGCCGAACGGGTCGAGCAGAGATGAAGACACTCTGGCGCGCAGTGGGTTGTCAGGGCTTTGCCGGAGATGGCAGTGGCTAGCGTCAGCGCGGCGCAGAGGGAGGAGCGGACCGCCTACCTCTTCCTGGCCCCGGGCCTCGCCCTCTTCTTCCTCTTCGTCCTCATCCCCGTGGTGGCGGCGCTCTACCTTTCGTTCTGCCGCTACGACATGATCCACTCTCCGGTCTGGATCGGGGGCGCGAACTACGCGCGCCTCGGCAAGGACCTGGCCAGTCACGATGTCTTCTACCTCTCGGTGCGCAACACCGCGCAGTACGCCATCGGCACCATCCCGCTGGGCATGGCCCTTGCCCTGGCCCTCGCCCTGCTGGTCAACGCCGGCCTGCGCGGCGTCACTCTCTATCGCACGACCTACTACCTCCCCGTGGTAACGAGCCTGGTCGCGATCTCTATGGTCTGGATGTGGCTCTACGACCCGACCTACGGCCTGCTCAACTACGGTCTGGAGCTGCTCTCCCGGGCCGCCAGTGCGCTGACCGGAAGGCAGGTGGTGATCCCGCCCCAGACCTGGCTCGCGAATCCGAACCAGGCGATGCCGGCTATCATCCTCATGTCCATCTGGCGGGGCCTGGGCTACAACATGGTGATCTACCTCGCCGGACTTCAGGGCATCCCCGAGCACCTGTACGAGGCCGCCACGATTGACGGCGCCACTCGCTGGCAGCGCTTCCGCGCGATCACCTGGCCCCTGCTCAAACCCACCACGGCCTTCATCTTCGTGGTTTCGGTGATCGGGGCCTCGCAGGTCTTCGCGCAGGTCTACGTCATGACCAATGGCGGGCCCAACAACGCCACCACGACCATCGTCCATCAGATCTTCCAGAACGCGTTCAGCTTCATGAAGATGGGGTACGCGTCGGCGATGGCGTTCGTGCTCTTTGCCATCATCCTGGTCCTGTCGCTCGTCAACCTCCGGCTGCTGCGCGGGGGCGAGGTGGAGTACGCATGAGGCTGACGGTGACCAGGAAGGCGCTGTTCCATCTGCTCCTTGCCGTGGGCGCGGTCACCATGCTCCTGCCCTTCCTGTGGATGATCTCCACCTCGCTCAAGCCCGAGCCCGAGATCTTCCGCTTCCCTCCGGTCTGGCTCCCCCGCCTATGGAAGTGGGCGAACTACACGCAAGCCATGCAGGCCGCGGCCTTCGGGCGGTACTTCATCAATACCGTCATCTACGCGGTGGTCGTCACCGCCTCCAACCTCCTGCTCTGCTCGATGGCGGCCTATGCCTTCGCCAGGCTGCGCTTCCGGGGCCGCAACCTGCTCTTCATCCTCACTCTCGGGACGATGATGGTGCCAGGCCAGGTGACCATGGTGCCAGTGTTCATCCTGCTCAAGCGGTGGCCCTTCGTGGGCGGCAACGACTGGCTCGGCCTGGGGGGGCACGGGTTGCTCAACACCTATGTCGGTCTGGTCCTGCCGGGGGCGGTGGGGGCGTTCGGCATTTTCCTGTTGCGCCAGTTCTTCATGACGCTTCCCCGGGAGCTGGAGGACGCCGCCCGGATTGACGGCTGCTCCGAGGCGGGGATCTACTGGCGCATCATCCTTCCGCTCTCCACACCCGCGCTCGCGACCCTCGGTATCTTCACCTTCACCGCCGCCTGGAACGAGTTCCTCTGGCCCCTGCTCATCACCAGCAAGGACTCCATGCGAACCCTCCAGCTCGGCCTCCAGGTCTTCCAGACCCAGTACACCACGCGCTGGGACCTGCTGATGGCCGGCACGGTGGTGGTCACCCTCCCGGTTCTGTTTCTCTTCCTGGCGGGGCAGCGGTACTTCACGCGAGGCATTGCGTTGAGTGGGATAAAGGGGTAGCTGACACCGCGCGGCTCGCGTCACGGGAGCTGTACGGGCGGCGACAGAGCGCCGCCCCCGCCGCCAGAGCCTCGGTCCTGTGCTATAATGAAGCCGGGTCGAAGCGAGGCCCCGGATGAGCAGGGCAGTTCCGCTAATATGAAGGTACGTGAACTGGTTCGTCTGCTTGAGCAACATGGATGGGTGCTCACCCGCACCCGCGGCGGTCATCGGCAGTTCGTTCATCCGCAGTTCCCCGGGGTTCTTACCGTGTCAGGCAGCACCGGCCGGGACGTGCCTCCTGGCACCCTGAACGCGATACTGAAGGCGGCGGGCCTGAAGGGAGAGCGAGCATGAGCTACCTGGTGGTGATCGAGCGAGGCGAGGCCGGCTACGGCGCCTACGTGCCTGATCTGCCAGGCTGTGCAGCCGTCGGGGAGACCGAGGAGGAGGTGTTGCGCCTGGTGCAGGAGGCGATCGCGCTGCACATCGAGGCCCTGAAAGAACGGGGCCTACCGGTCCCGGAACCTCGCTCGCGTGCAGAACTGGTCACCACCGGAACCTGATCTGGGTAGTGGCTGGACGGCTCATCGCTGGCCATCACAAGGAGGCAGATCGTGCGAACTATGGCATTGGCACGCGCCGCGCTCTGGCTCGTGCTGAGCACGCTTGCTTGCTGCGTGCTGACATCGAAGTCGGGGGTCGCGGGCGGGACCCGCTTCAACCCGGCGAAGGTCTCGTTCTCCGATCTATACCAGACCTGGAATGATGGGTACAAGCAATCGCTTTATCTCACCTCACAGGCGGACAAGCAACGCTCGGACAAGGAGCTGACTGGCACGGGGATCGCCTGGCAGATGCTGTTGACGGGCTACTATGAGACTCCGCCGGAGCGCTATCAGAAGGATCAGCAGTGGCGCGCCGACCTGGCGACGATCACCGGCTACCTGAACATCGCCGAGATGCAGGTCGGCGCGGGCAAGCTCAAGGAAGCGCACGATGCCCTGGAGCCCATTCGGCGGATCTGGCTGCGCATTCGCGAGCGGAACGGCGTCCCCTGGTTCGGCGACGAGCTGACGAAGTTCCATGAGGTGATGGAGCCGACGGTCCAACTCGCCGTGGCGGGCGCGACGCAGGCCAATGTCGGAGAACTCGAAGGGAAGATTGCCGAGCTGGCAAGCGCCTGGGAGAAGGTGCAGCAGTTCGACTTCCATCCGGCCTCTGCCAAGCGCCAGCAACTGCTGGCCGAGCTGATGGGGAGTGAGACGCAGGCGGTCGAGAACCTCCGCAACGCCACCGCGGCCCGCGACTATGCGAACATCAAGCCGTTCGCGCAGGCGGTGAAGAGAGCCTTCGCGAACCTCTACCTGGAGTTCGGTTAGCTCGCCGACGCCTCCGCAGGACTCGCCAACAGCACCCGCGTTGCTGCTAGGGAGCGGGGCAGGAGCAAGCTCCTGCCGAACAGAGGGAGGCGACAGAGACGGTTTGTCGGGACTCCTACAGCTGCCCGTACTCCTCCACCGCCTCCACGAAGGCGACGATATTGGCCCAGGGCACTTCGGGTTCGAGTACGTGGGTCGGGGCCAGGAGCAGCCCCTCCGGGCCGACGGTCTCGATCCGCTCCTTGACCACCCGTCGCACCTCGTCGGCGCTGCCGAACGGCATGGTGCTCTGCGTGCCGATGGTACCCCAGAAGGCCAGCCTGTCGCCATACCGCCGCTTGACCTCGGCCGGATCCATGCACTCCGGCTGAACCGGGTTGAGGATATCAATGCCGGCCTCGATCAGGTCCGGGATGATCGGCTCGACATTGCCGTCGGTGTGATAGTAGACGAGGAGCTCGGGCTTGATCCGCTTCGCCGCCGCGATGCTGGCCGCCAGCCGAGGCCCGATCCATTTTCGCCAGAGGGCCGGGCTCATGATCATTGCGCGCTGGGAGCCGACATCATCGCCGAGCACCAGCACATCTATGCCCGCACCGGCCAGCCGCTGCGCGGACTCGATGATCACGTGGTTGATCGTGTCCAGCAGCGCGATCGCCACGTCTTCGTTGTCGTAGAAGTCTATCAGCAGTTGCTCCTGCCCCCGAAGATACCAGGAGGTCTCGAAAAGCTGGCAGGGAGGCCCGGCGCAGACCGGGTAGCCGCGCCCCTGCCAGGTGCGCACACCGTCGTGAACGTGGCGCCAGCGATAGGGGGCGAGCACATCCGGCCAGGGGTAGGCGGCGATCTCGCTCGGCCGCTCGGCCCGGCGGAGCGGGGGCACCATGCGCCAGAAATGGTAGAAGCCGGCCGAGATGTAGCCGATGCCCCACTCATCGTTGCTGTCCACTTCGGCCACATCGCCCAGGTACTGCGAGAAGTCCCGCCGGTTCCGCGTCGCGGCGATCCCCACGTGCCGCGGCTCCAGGCGGAAGTACTCCTCCGGGCTCTCAGAACCGGTGCGGGTGCGGAACTCCTGCTCCAGGGCGGGGGTGAAAGAGAGAGTCTTCGGGATCCGGTCCGGCCGCCCGCGCCGCATGGCGGTCAGGACCCGCTCTCTGGGGGACATGGCGTCAGACATAGCGTCACTCCGGTAAGACCTGCCGCTTCGGCGCTCCCGTCGGCAAGTCCTGCCCTGGGACGACCGCCTGACCGCGTTGCCGTGGCGGAGGCGATTTGCTAGAATCAGAGACCGATGGAGCGGAGGTTGGCGTGAGCGGACTGCTGGTCGTGGACATCGGTAACACGCGCACCCGGTTCGGCCTCTGGGAGGACGGCGGAGTCGAGGGCGTTTCCGCGGTCGCCACTGAGAGCATCGCCGGCCCGGCTGAAGTTGCGTCTCAGGTCGCCACACTCAGCGGCGCACCGGGGGGGCACGGGCTCAGCCTCGCGCTGTGCTCCGTCGTTCCCCGGGCGGAGGCGGCCTGGCTGGCGTGGCAGCGGAAGCAGGGCGGGCGAGCGTTGGCGATCCGCGGCGACACGCCCACACCGCTGGACAACTGCTATGACGATCCGCAGGCCCTGGGGCCTGACCGGCTGGCGGCAGCGGTGGGTGCAGTCCGCCGGCTGGGCGCGCCGGTGATCGTGGTCAGTCTGGGCACCGCGACGGTAGTGGACGCGGTCTCGGAGGAGGCGGAATTCCTGGGCGGGGCGATCGTGGCGGGCGTGCAGACTGGCCTGACCGCGCTGGCGGAGCGGACCGCGGCCCTGCCACAGGTGACGGTGGAAGCGCCGGAGCGGACGATCGGCCGCGATACCGAGGAATGCCTGTCCATAGGAGCCGTGGTGGGGACTGCCGCTCTGGTGGAGGGGCTGGCGGCGCGGCTGCGGGATATCGTCGGTGACTCGGCGCCACTAGCCCTCACCGGTGGGTACGCTGAGCTGATCTCTGAGCACATCTGGATCGAGCACGAGATGCTCCCGAGCCTCACCCTCGAGGGCATCGCCACCATCTGGGAGCACAACCGCGGAAGGGCCTGATGCGCATAGCCGGCCTCAGCATCGTCCCTCCGGTGGTGCTCGCCCCCATGTCCGGCATCACGGACGCCTCCTTCCGGCTGCTCTGCCGGGAGGCGGGGGCGAGGCTGGCCTACACCGGGCTGATCAGCGCCAACGCGCTGCGGTACCGGAGCCCGAAGACGAAGGGGCTGCTGAACTTCTCGGCTGAAGATCACCCGATCTGCGCGCAGATCTTCGGGGCCGATCCGGAGGTGGTGGCCGCAGCCGCCGCGCAGGCGGCAGAGTCGGGCGCTGACATGGTGGACATCAACATGGGGTGCGCGGTGCCGAAGGTGATTAAGGCTGCGGCCGGCGCGGCGCTGATGGCCGAGCCGGAACGCGCGGAGGCCGTGGTGCGTGCGGTGGTGGGGGCGGTCGGGGACATCCCCGTCGGGGTCAAGCTGCGCCGCGGCTGGCGAGACCGGGGAGAAGACGCGGTCGCTCTGGCGCGGCGCTGCGAGGCGGCCGGAGCGGCGGTGGTGGCGATCCACCCGCGATGGGTCAGTCAGGACTTCCGCGGCTCGGCCGACTGGTCGGTGATCGCCCGCGCCAAGCAGGCCGTCGCCGTGCCGGTCATCGGGAATGGGGATGTCCGCGGCGCGGCGGACGCGATCCGGATGGAGAGCGAGACGGGCTGCGATGCCGTGATGATCGGCCGCGCGTCTCTGGGGAACCCGTGGGTCTTTGGAGGGGTCGCGGCGGCCTTGCGCGGCGAAGCTGCGCCTGTACCGCCGTCTGCGGAGGCGCGGCTCTCGCTGGCCGCGCGGCATCTCGCGATGGCGGTGGCGGACCGCGGAGAGACCGTCGGCGTGCGAGAGATGAGGAAGCATCTGGCCTGGTATCTGCGAGGCATGGCGAGTGCGGCCGCGCTGCGCGACCAGGTGAACCGGGCGCGGAGCGAGGCCGAGGCGCGGGCGGCGCTCGACCAGGCACGGGAAGCACAGGGCCTCGCGCTGCAGCCTGCCGCGGGAGGGCAACGGTGAAGCACGTGGTGAGCGTGAGCCTGGGTTCCTCTCAGCGCAACAAGCGCGTGGAAATGACGCTGGCGAACCTGCCCTTCCGGATCGAGCGCATCGGCACCGACGGCGACCTGGGCCGGGCGGAGCAGATGATCGCGGACTTCGACGGCAAGGTTGACGCGATCGGGCTGGGCGGGGTGGATCGCTATCTCTACGCGGGCCGGCGCCGGTATGAGCTGCGGGACGCGGCGCGGATGGCGCGGCACGCGACCAAGACTCCGGTGGTGGATGGCGGGGGAATCAAGCGGATGCTCGAGCCGGTGCTCCTCCAACGGCTGGTCGAGCAAGGGGCATTGGAGGTGGAGGGCAAGCAGGTCCTGCTGGTATCAGGAGTTGACCGGCCCGGCCTCGCCCGGGCCTTCCCGGCCCTCGGCGCGAAGGTCGTGTACGGCGATCTGCTCTACGCGGTTGGCGTGCCGGTGCCCCTCCGTTCGCTACGCCAGGTAGCCGTGATTGGGTGCATCTTCCTGCCGCTGCTCCGCCGGCTCCCCATGTCCTTCCTCTATCCCACGGGCGCGCGGCAGGAAACCGTGAAGACGAAGTACCCGCGCTACTTCGAGCGCGCCGACATCATCGCGGGGGACTTCGCCTTCATCCGCCGGTACATGCCAGCGAAGCTAGACGGCAAGATCATCGTCACCAACACGACGCGCACGCGCGATGTGGCAGAGCTGCGCAAGCGCGGCGTCGCGCGCCTGATCACGCTGACCCCGGCGATTGCGGGCGAGAGCTTCGGCGCGAACGTGATGGAGGGAGTGCTGGTGGCGCTGTCGGGCAAGCGGCCGGAGGACCTGACCGAGGAGGACTACCTCCAGCTCGCGGAGGCGATCAACTGGAAACCGGGTATCACTGACTTGTAGGGCGATGGGGACGATGTGGAGATGAGGCAGAAGGTGGGAGAGTTTGGGTTCATCCTGCATCCGGTGACCGGAGCGAAGGACGCCGCGCGCAAGTATCCGCTGCTCAGGATGCTGCCGGAATCGGTAGTCGAAAGGCTGCTGAAGCGGATGGCTCCGAAGCCGATCTCAGAGATCACCGGGCTGCGAAGCCCAACCGGCGCGGAGGCCCACGGCTGGTTCGTGGGATGCCCGCTCACCCCGCGGCAGTTCGTGGACCTGCCCACCGACTTCGTGCTGGGGAAGATCATCCGCGCCGCGCGCGTCGCCCAGGAGCTGGGCGCGAAGGTGGTAGGGCTGGGCGCGATGACCTCGGTGGTCGGCGATGCGGGGATTACCATCGCCCGGAATGTGGACATCGCGGTCACCACGGGGAACAGCTACACGGTTTGGACCGCGGTCGAGGGCGCGCGCCGGGCAGCGGCACTGATGGGAACCGATCCCTCTCAGGCCCGGGTGGCGGTGATCGGGGCCACGGGCGCCATCGGCCAGGTGTGTGTGCGCATCCTGGCGGAGGAGGCGCCGGCAGTCATACTCATCGGCCGCAATGAGCAGCGGCTGGCCGAGTTGGCGGCCAGCGTTGATGGGAAGGCCGAGATCACCTACACCACTGATCCGCGTGTAGGCCTGCGAGAGGCCGACATCGTGATCGCCGTCACCAGCGCGGTGGACACGGTGGTCCCGGGGGAGGTGCTGAAGCCGGGAGCCGTGGTGTGCGATGTGGCCCGACCCCGGGACGTATCGAAGCAAGTGGTCAGGTCGCGTCCCGACGTGCTGGTGATCGAGGGGGGCGCAGTGGAGACGCCGGGTGAGGTGGACTTCCACTTCAACTTCGGGTTCCCGCCGCGGACCGCCTATGCGTGCATGGCCGAGACCATGATCCTGGCGCTGGAGAACCGCTACGAGAACTTCAGCCTCGGCCGGGACCTGTCGCTGGACCGGGTGAGAGAGATCGGGGCCCTGGCGCAGAAGCACGGCTTCAAGCTGGCCGGCTTTCGGAGCTTCGAGCGCCCGGTGACGGAGGAGCAGATCGCGGCGGTCAAGAGGGCTGCGGGGCGGGGTACTGCATAGAGCGACGGCCGGCCCCGATTTGGGGCAGGAGCAAGCTCCTGCCGAACGGAGCGCCCGCCGCAGGGGCGGGGGCTGGCAGCGCAGTACCTGCTGGGCAGGAGACACGCTCCTGCCCCACCTCTTACTTCTCGACGATCGTTTCCTCGACCGCCGTGCCGAAGTGTCTCCCGCCTGACTCGAGGTGGGCGAGCACCTGGTCGCCCGGCCTAAGGGAGGCCACGGATTTCGTTTCCCCGGCAGGTGATGTGAGGTAGATGGTCTCGGCGTTCTGGAGGATGAGGGAGATCTTCTTTCCGTCTACCTCCGCCTCCACCAACAGGAGCGGCCGGCGCTCGATCTTGTTCCGGCCGACATAGCCCACCGCGGTCTGCCCGTCGAAGCGCACCAGCAGCACCTCGTCTCCGGCCGCCAGCTCAGACAGGTACTTCGTCCTTCCTTCCGGGAGCAGCACGTAAGCATGGACGGCCCCGGCGTTCACACGAAACGGCCGCGCCGCGACATAGGGAGTCTCGGGGGTCTCCGCGTGCACGAGGAAGAAGGCTTGCCCGGTGTTGCCCACCAGGATGCCCTCGCCCGGGCTCATCCGCGTGCAGGTGTCGAGGCAGGCGCGGTCGCCCATGCCCAGGGCGCGCAGCGCCGTGACGGTGGCTGCCAGCAGCTTCAGCGTCGGTGAGACCGCATGGACCAGCTCGACCGTCTTGCGGATCTCGTCCGCTGTGTGCGTGTCCAGGACCACCCCATCCACGCCTCGCTCTAGCACCTGTGTCACCAGGCGCGCCTGCTCCGCGCCGCTCACCTCCGCCATCAGCCCGCCGCGCCGCGCCACCAGGTTCTCGAGGGGGATCACGGTCCAGTCGGTGGTGCGCAGCACCACGATCTTGTCGAGGTGAGTGGTGGCTGCGGCCTGCTCATCGGCCTTCCCCCTGATCTCGATCCAGGCCACATCGCGGCCAGGCTGGAGGTCGCCATCCGGCGCGACTGTGGTGACCGCGCCCAGCTCTTTGGCGCGTGCGGAATCGCCTTCGGCCACCACCACGGCGTCGGCCCCGCTCTCGAGGGCGGCCGCGGCGAGGGCGCGGTCCCAGGGCTCGACCCGCACCCAGATGCGCTTCATTTGCGCGATCCGAGGGAGCGCTTGGCCTGCTCGACCGGGGCTCCTTCGTGGACCATCATGCTGATGGCCCGCATCATGCCCTCCGGGTCGGCGTGCTGGAAGGCGTTGCGGCCAATGGAAACTCCGGCGCAGCCCGCGGCCAGCGCGCCGGCGACCATCTGGAACAGCTCTTCATCGGTCTCCACCTTCTCACCGCCCGCGATCACCACCGGCACCGGGCAGCCCGCGGTAACCTCGCGGAAGGTCTCCGGGGAGCCGGTGTAGTTGACCTTCACGATGTCGGCCCCCAGCTCCGCGCCGGCGCGCGCGGCGTGCTTCACGTACTTCACGTGGAACTCACTCTCGATCTTGGGGCCGCGGGTGTAGACCATCGCCAGCAGCGGCATGCCCCAGGTCGTGCACGCGTTAGACACCTCGCCGAAGTGGCGCAGCATATCCGCATCGGCCTCGGCGCCAAGGTTGACGTGGATGGAGACCGCGTCAGCCCCGAGCCGGATCGCCTCCTCGACCGTGCAGACCGGGACCTTGGTGTTGGGGTCCGGGCTGAGGCTGGTGCCGGCCGAGAGGTGGATGATGAGGCCGATGTCTCGCCCGCCGCCGCGGTGGCCGGCCTGCACCATTCCCTTGTGCATGAGGATGGCGTTGGCGCCGCCGTTCACCACCTTGGTGACGGTCTCGCGCATGTCCTCCAGGCCGCGGATGGGGCCGGCCGTGACCCCGTGATCCATTGGCACGATCACCGTCCGCCCCGTCTCCCGGTTCATAATGCGCTCTAAGCGAATCTGCTTGCCAACCATCTGCCTCTCCATTCTGCCTTCTGTCAGGGATCCACCCCCCGCTGTCGCCACTGCGGTTCGACGCGGGCGCTCCCCATGCCTTGCGGCCCTCGCGCTGGGGCGAGCTAGCCCACTCCCGCGAGATGCCCCGTATCGTTCCTCCTGACCACCCGGAACCCCGAGCCGTCGCCCTCCAGCTCCCAGACGCCGGCGTGGTCGTGGGGCAGATACCTCCCGAGTTCTGGTCGCAGCTCCGGGCAGAGCGTCGGGATGATGACGCCGTTCACGACGCCGTGCGCGACGATAGCCAGGCCGTGCTCGCAGTGATCTGCCACCAGCCGGCGCGCAACCGGCACGACGCGCGCGATCACGCTCGCCAGGGCTTCCCCACCGCGAGGCCCCGTGGAGAAGTCGCCCTGATGCCACCGCGCCGTCACCTGCTCCCATTCCGCCTGCTCACGCGGGCCCCATGGCCCCAGCTCGCCCATCCCGATCTCGACCAGGTCCGGCTCAGTGATCAGCGGCAGCTCAAGAGCCGCGGCCAGGGGAGTGGCGGTCTCCACCGCGCGGCGCATGGTGGAGGCGACGACGCGGTCCAAGTCGGCGCCCCGTAAGGCGCGCGCCAGGCAGGCCGCCTGCTGCCTTCCGGTTGCAGTCAGCGGCGGGTCCTCGCCCCAGCCGAACTCCGGCTCGGCGTGACGGATGATGAGCAAGCGCATTCTAGGGATTCTCTTGCGTTACGGTTATGCCCGTAACGCAAGAGAATCTCGCCAGACAGGCGTCACGCTCTCTCGCCGGGAGTCTCTTGCCTCATGGTCTGGCAATGAGGCAAGAGACTCCGTAGATCTCCACCATGCGACCCAGATAGGGGTTCCCGCGCTCCTTGCCCCACACCATCGCTGAGGCTATAATAGCCTCACCATGGCAACGCGCACAAGCACCCGACGGCCCCGCGACAGCGGTGGAGCCGGACGGGCACGGAAGTCCAGGCAGTACCTGGTAGACGAGCGAGGGCGTCCGACCGCGATAGTGCTTCCGCTGGGCGAATATGAGAAACTCGTCGAGGCCGCCGAGCAGCGCGATGATATCCGGCACCTCGAAGAAGCGAAGAAGGTCAGGGGGAAGCCGATCTCGTTGGAGGAGCTGGAGGCTCGCCTCCGCGTTAGAGGCAAGCTTCGCTGATGCGTGTGATGATCTGCCCCGTGATGCCGCTCCCCGCGTCAGGCCAGCCATTGAGCGGCTGGCAGGGAGGGATGAGAGGCCGCGTTGATGGAGCGGCCTCGGATCTCCGGACGCGGGTCTCCTGAGTTGGCGCCTTCTCTACAGCGCGACCGAAGCTGAACCTCGGAGGTAGGCGTCAATGTCCGGCCTGCTCTGGGAGCGGAGCATCTCGGACGCCTGACCCTTGAAGATCGTATTGACGGGGGGCACGTTCCAGCACTGGTCGCCGTCGAGTATCCATCTGTCATGGAAGGTCGGCATCGTCGCCCCGTCCACAATGCGCCATTCCAAGCTCACACCTCGACTTTGCATCTCTTGGCGCAGCCGCCCATACTCGCCCTTGGCCTTTGAGGTGCAGTGCTCCGGGCCTGAGATGATCGTGAACTGCGTGATCCGCGGAGCAGCGGCTGCATCGCATATTACGTCGAACGCCTTCGCGTCAAAGTGCTTATCGACCCAGAAGACGTGGCCCTTCAGGGACGCCACCAGTTGACGCGCCCTTCTAATGTTGGAGAAGGGGGTAGAAGGGGAGATGAACGCCGCGCCCTGCGGTTCCGTCTCCTCGTCAGGCGACCAGATGACCCTGAGTCTATCCAGCTTCCGGCTATAGGAGGCCAGGCCGGCTTCGCTCAGCAGATTCAGGAAGTGGTAGACCGCCGTTCCTTCCGTGGCCTGGCCCCGGCAGCGCCATCCATGAAGCCTCAGAAGGGCAGTAACGTTGGTGACCCCCGCGGAGGACGACCCACGGAGAACGCCGCACACCAACCTAGCTGCAGACGACCGCTTGAGGGCATCGCCTAGTATGGCCCGCGCGCCTGGCCGATCAGCCTTCACCTCAGAGGCCTCAAGATAGGCCCTCCCCTCCGAGGTCATCCGGTAATATTCGTCGCAGAAGCCCATCTCCTGAAGGAATGCGACGAGTGTTGGAGCGCGTGGCGGGATCAGAGTCCGCGACCGGGCCGGTGGAGGCGCAACTGACTGGCCAGGGCGCGCCGCCGGGCGTGTGCGGCGCTGGCTCAGGGCCTGGGGATCATCTCCACCGGCTGCCGAGGCCGACCCCAGGAGAAGGTGGCGGCAGGTAGCCCATGGTAGCTCCGGTAAGACTGGATCACGCGAAGGTGCTTCGTCTCTTGTCATCGCCCTGGTCACCCGTGGTCGTCGCCGAATGGCCGGCATGCCAAGCGGCCTCCGCTTGCGCTATCATCTTCTGTATCTCGGCAGCCGTAGTCTGCGGGCCGATGCTGATGGCCAAGACTATCGGAGCAGGCCCCGGCGCTCGGCTAGGCAGCATAGACAATCGCTCTCTGGGAGAACCCGCCCCCTTGGGCCCGATGTCGGCCTGCCCGCTGGGGGGGGCGCCCTTCACGGCAGAACGGCCCGCTTGCTCGTACAGCCATGCGAACAGCGCAGCGGCCGCCATCGCCATGCGCCCCTCCCTGAGGTCATAGGCCGCGATCATGGCTTTCTCGAGCTGTGCCCGGGACTCGGCAGGCATCGGGCAGATCCGGAGCAGCCCGCTGTACGCAGCGTCAATCATAGCCCCCACGCTTTCTGCGTTACCTTCGCGCACAGCAGCATAGCCCTCCGAGACCGCACCGTCCTCTGAAACAACCCCCAGGAACCTCAGAGCGGCCATACACTCGTTCGCTGCTGTCCCCCTGACGCCGACAACGCTAAGCGTCCTCTGGTCAACTCGGTCCAGCCGTAGCTTCGTGATGTGGTCCCAGACCTTCCCGAACGCGCTCACCCTGGCATAGCCGGGGCGCTCAGTCGTCTTGCTCGACGAACGCTCTGCCATCTCAGCATCTCCTTTTCGCTTCTAGCGTTTAGCGATAGCGAGGCGTCCTGGGTATCCGCACAGGCCCGGTCGCTACGGGAAAAGGATACGTCATTTGCTCCTTATTGTCAAGCATCGAGACTGTGTTGTTGCTGAGGCGGTACCAGGACTTCGCTGACGCACTTTCTCTTTAGCGAACGCTGTAAGGCCTCGTGGCGTTGGGAGAGAAGGAATCGCGACCGTCTGCGCGAATCCGCCTACGGCACATCCTGGGGCGTCCTGGACGGTTCGGTGCCCCTCGGATGTGGTAATCCTGTGCCTAGGAGGCGCACCCATGGCAGTTGCGCGCGCTCTCGCCGAGCGTCCCACCGTCGCCCTCAGCACTTCCGCCCTCGCCAACCGCATCTACTGCGCGGATTCCCGCCACCTCGACATGATCGAAGACGAGGTGGTGGACCTGGTGATCTGCTCGCCGCCCTATAACGTCGGGAAGAACTACAAGAACCACGACGACGCGCTTCCCCTGGAGGAGTATCTCGGCCTGCTAAGGGCGGTGTGGGCGGAGTGCAGGCGAGTGATGCGGCCGGGCGGCCGCATCTGCGTCAATGTCGCGGGAGTGGACCGCCAGCCCTATCTTCCTCTTCAGTCTTTCATCGCCCAGCAGTTAGTGGACCTGGGCTTCCTCATGCGGGGCGAGATTATCTGGGACAAAGCCGCCTCCGTGGGCGTCTCCACCGCCTGGGGGAGCTGGCGGAGCCCGAGCAACCCGACCCTGCGCGATCTGCATGAGTACATCCTGGTCTTCTGCAAGGACCAGTTCCGCCTAGAGCAGGCCAAGGGCACGACGGACCTCACCAGCGAGGAGTTCACCGCGCTCACGCGGAGCATCTGGGGTTTCCCGACGGGATCGGCCAGCAAAGTCGGCCACCCCGCGCCGTTCCCGGTCGAGCTGCCGCGGCGGCTGATCAAGCTCTACTCCTGGAAGGGCGGGCTCGTGCTCGATCCCTTCTGCGGTTCCGGCTCCACCTGTGTCGCGGCCAGCCAGCTCGACCGCCTCTGGATCGGGGTTGACATTGACCCGACCTATGCCGACCTCGCCCGCCGCCGAGTCGCCGCCGAGGGAGCATCACAGGCCACGCTGTTCGGGAAGTGAGCGCGGTGGGGTTCGACGGCTAGACCCCCTCCAACCCCTCCCGGCTCAGTTCCATCGCCGAGATCGCGGCTTCCACGAATGGCCGGAGCCGCAGCGCGAACGTTGTCTCGACTGGCTGGAGGACATACTGCTCCAGAGGGCCAGGGCCGCAGCTATTGCTGCCCAGGCCGCCCTGGGCGTGGTCGAGGTTGAGGATGGTCTCGTTCCGGCGCGTAAGGTCGAAGGTGTGCCGGGCGCCGGTCAGGTCCTCGGCCGTGTAGTGATGCGCGCTGACGTTCAAGAGCGGCATGCCGACCGCCAGCAGGCCCATCCCGCGCGCGTCGGTCACGGCCGCCCAGCGCACATCGCTCTTGTTCCCGTTCTCCTGGGGCATGACATAAGGCACATACTGCTCCTGCACCGTCCCACGGTAGAGGCCGACCCGCGCGCTCTCTTTGCGATCGGCATAGCTCTCGTGCGGGCCGCGGCCGTACCAGGCGAACCGGTCGAAGTCCCCTGGCATTCTCATCTGGAGGCCGAGGCGCGGCAGGTGCGGAAGCTCCCTCGCCGGCGTCACGTGGGTCTCGATGACCACATCTCCGCTGCCGTAGATGGTGTACCGGTAGGTGCAGGTGAACGCCGGGGCAAGGGAGTACGGGGCCAGCACCGAGACGATCTCGACCTGCACCGCCTGCGGCAGCGTCTTGGCGAGCGCAACTCGATCCACCCGGTGGATCAGCCGGTCGAGCCCGGCTCGCCGCCACTCGCGTGCGGCATGCACGTCATTGTCTGTGGGCGCGCGCCAGACATTGACCCGCGGCCCCATCGTGAGCAACTGCTGCCCCTGGTATTCCCACGCGCGGATTGTGCCGCGGTGCTTGTCGAAGACCAAGCGGAACCCATCGCCGCTCGCCGCGATCTCGTCTCCAGAGTCACGCACCTCGACCGGCGCCATCCCGCGCAGAGCGATCCGCGGCGCGGGCGGCGCTTCAACCGGCACCTCGAACTGCGCCCAGGCCAGCTCATACCCCCGCGGCGCCCACAGGTTGGCCTGTACGAGCGTGAAGCTCAGGTTGAGCCAGTGCTTCGCCCCGGCCTTCGGCACCGGGCGGGCGAACGGCACGGTCACCAGCATCTCACTCCCGGCCGGTACGTCGAGCGCGGGCAGCGTTCCCTGCTCCAGCACCTCACCGTCGCGCATCAGACGCCACGACCCTCCGAGGTGGGCCAGGGAGAGGAAGTCATAGCGGTTGACGATCTTCACCTTCCCGGCCGCAAGATCGTCCGGCTCGACGTGCACCGGCTCGATGATCTTCTTGTACTCGATCAGGCCGGAGTGCGGGATGCGGTCGGGGAAGTTGAGCCCGTCAATGCAGAAGTTGCCGTCGTTGGGCTCATCCCCGAAGTCGCCGCCGTAGGCGAACCACTCCTCTCCCGAGGCGGTCCGCTGGCGAATCCCGTGGTCCACCCACTCCCAGATACAGCCGCCGAGCAGCCGCGGATGCGAGCGGATCGCCTCCCAGTACTCCTTCAGGTTGCCTGGGCCATTGCCCATGGCATGCGCGTACTCGCACATGAAGAAGGGCCGCGGGTCATCGGTCCTGCGGCCTTGTTTGATCAGTGACTCCACTGTCGGGTACATCACGCTCACCACGTCCACCGTCGGTGATTCGCCGGCGGCCTCGTAATGGATCAGCCGGGTCGGGTCCGCCTCTCTGATCCAGGCCGCCATCGCATCGTGATTGGGGCCATAGCCCGACTCGTTCCCGAGCGACCAAATGATGACGCAGGGATGGTTCTTGTCGCGCTCCACCATCTGGCGCGCTCGATCCAGGTAGGCCGGTTCCCAGGCGGGATCCGCAGAGAGCTGGCTGACGTTGCCGGTGTGGCCGAAGCCGTGCGTCTCCAGGTCAGCCTCGTCAATCACGTAGAGCCCATAGCGATCGCAGAGGTCGTACCAGCGCGCGTCATTGGGGTAATGCGACGTCCGCACCGCGTTGATGTTGTGCTGCTTCATCAGGGTGATGTCCTGGATCATCGAGTCCAGCGAGACCGCGTGCCCCAGGTCCGGGTGAGTGTCGTGGCGATTCACCCCGCGGACCAGAATGGGCACTCCGTTGACGCACACCCGCGAGTCCTTCACCCCGACCTGCCGGAAGCCGACCGCGCAGCGCTCGACTTCGAGCACTTCGCCCTTCGCGTTGAGCAGCGAGAGCAGGACCGTGTAGAGGTTGGGCTCCTCGGCCGACCACTTGCGCGGAGCTGCGACCGGGATCGCCGCCGCCAGCGCCTTCTCCTCGCAAGCGCTCAGGGAAACCCCTTCCGCGACCGAGTGCTCGCAGACCACGCGCTGCCCGTCGTCCAGAAGGCGCGCCAGCACGCGGTAGCCCTGGGCCTTTTCGTCCGTGTAGTTCTTCAACGCGACGCTCACTTCGAGCATCGCGTTCCGGTAGTCGGAGTCGAGGCGCGTGCGAATCCGGACGTCTCGCATGTGAACGCTGGGCGTGGAGAAGAGGTAGACATCGCGGAAGATCCCGCTCAGCCGCCACATGTCCTGGTCTTCGAGGTAGCTGCCATCCGACCACTGGAAGACCTGCACGGCCAGCAGGTTCTCTCCCGGCCGCACGTGGGCGGTGAGGTCGAACTCGGAGGGCATATGGCTGCCTTGGCTGTAGCCGACGGGTTGACCGTTGGCCCAGACGTAGAAGGCCGAGTCCACGCCGTCGAAGTTCAGGAAGAAGCGCCGCCCCTCCCATTCCGCTGGCAAAGCAAAGGTGCGCCGGTAGAGGCCGACGGGGTTGTCCTGAGGAACGCGGGGCGGGTCAACCGGGTAGGGGTAGGCGGCATTCGTGTAGTTGGGCTTCCCGTAGCCGAGCATCTGCCAGTTGCTGGGCACGGGAATCGCCTCCCAGCTCTCATCTGAGAACGATGGGCTCTCGAAGCCCGCGGGCACGACCGGAGGCGAGGGGAGGTAACAGAACCGCCAGCTCCCGTTGAGGAGCCTGAAGAACGGAGAGGCGCCGCGCTCACCGCTCAGTGCGGTCGCCTCATCGGGGTACGGTACCAGGGTCGCGTGCGCGGGCTCGCGGTTGCGCTCCAAGAGCTGCTGGTTTTCCCAGTCGTTCATCTCGATCCACCTCCAGAGATTGGGGCCTGGTTCAACGCGAGGCCGCGGCCCCCTCCCGATTCACTCCTGGGCCTGGCCTTCGTGCACGGCGCGGACAGCCCAGCCGGCCGCGAGCAGAGTGAGCGCCCCCGTCCAGACAAACACCCATCGGATCCCCACGAAGGCGGCCAGGCCCCCGCCGATCAGGGGGCCGACAGAGCCCGCCAGCGCACGGGCGCTGGCCAGCACGCCATAGGCGCCACCGTAGCGCGACCGCGGCATGGTGCGCGCCACCAGCGCCGAGGTGGTCGGGTTGATCCCCGCGCCGGCCGCAGTCGCCAGCACGCGCAGCGCGAAGAACTGCGCATAGGTCTTCACCAGATAGTGCGGGACCAGAAACACCCCGCACAGCGACATCGCCACCACCAGCACCTTCTTCTGGCCCACCCGGTCGCCCAGCCGCCCGAACAGCAGCGCGGCCACGGTCTGCAGCATCCCCGTGACGAACATGACATAGGCCGAATAGGCCGCCACCCGGTCGAGGGGGATGCCGATGAACTGCACGAAGTAGGTCATGATGGGCCACATCGAGGAGAACCCGAAGAAGACGACAAACGCCATCACCCAGAGGGCCTGAAGCTGGCGGTGGCCAACCAGCGGCCGCAGATCGCGGGTGATGGCGGCCAGCATCGTGACCGGCTCGGTACGCTCCGGCCGCTCGAACCTCTCCTCCACCATCAACCAGACCGCCATCGCGCCGATGAACGCGAACAGCGCCTGGAGCAGGAAAGTGTGGCGCGGTCCGATCAAGCCCGCGCACGCCTGGCCGGCGACCGGGCCGATCAGGAAGCCGACGGTCATGGAGGTCTGGAGCGTGCCCATCGCCTCGCCCATCCGCGCTCGCGGCACCTGGGAGGCGACGATGGCCTGGCCGGCGATGACGCCCGCGCCGAGTATTCCGGCAGCCATTCCCAGGCAGACCAAGGTGAGAGGCGAGTGGGCGAAGGCCCACAGCGCGCGCAGCAGCGAGGTGAAGATCACCCCGATGATCACCACTCGCTTGCGCCCGTGCCGGTCGCTGTACAGCCCCCACAGCGGCTGCGCGCAGAACATCGCCAGGGAGGGCAGGGCCGTCATCAGGCCGGTCCAGTACTCCGCCTGCTGGAACGTCAGGCCGATGTCCTGCTGGAGGAAGACGGGGAGGAAGGTCATGGCGAACGTCCACTCCAGGAAAACGAAGAACATCGCCAGCCACATGCTGTAGAGGGCGCGCCGCCAGTGCCGCGGCGGCGCCCCGTCTGCACCCTCTCGCACTCTCTCCTCTGCCATCAGCCTCCCCGGCTAGCCTCGCACTGGCGCCGACTTCCCCCATAGTCCTTCCCTCCGGGGCTTCTCAGCGCCTCTAGGCGGGCCGCTGGCGCGGGCCTGCGCGAAATCTCCGCGGGCCTATTGCAGACTGGCCGATTTGTGGTATACTGTACTAGTACAATGGTACATACCTATGCTCAATTCCATCAATCCTAAATCCGCCGTTCCCATCTACCGGCAGATCATGGACCAGATCCGCCGCCGGGTGGCCGCGGGGCTGCTGGTCCCCGGCGAGCGGCTCCCGTCGGTGCGGGAGCTGGCCGGGCAGCTCCTGATCAACCCCAACACCGCCGCCCGCGTCTACCGCGACCTCGAGCGAGAGGGCCTGCTCGAGACCCGCCGAGGCGAGGGAACCTACATTGCGGCCGACGCCACGGCTCTCGCCCGATCGGAGCGCAGCCGCCTCCTCCGCGAGCGGCTGGAGGAGGTGGCCGGGGAGGCCCGCTCCTTCGGCATCTCGGACGAGGTAGCCCTTCGCCTCTTCCGCGACATACTGCTCGCGCTCCACTCCTCGCGAAAGGATCGGCCATGAGCGAGAATGGTTTCGCCATCACCACCCAGTCGCTCACGAAGCGCTTCGGGCGCAAGGTCGCGCTGAACCAGGTGTCGGCCCGCGTGCCGGTGGGCTCGATCTACGGGCTGATGGGGCCGAATGGCGCGGGCAAGACCACGTTCGTGCGCTGCCTGCTCAACCTGCTCAACCCCAGCTCCGGCTCGGCCACGGTGTTGGGGCGGGATGTGGTGCGCGATTCCGTAGCCGTGCGCCAGCGCGTCGGCCACGTCGCCGCGCTCCAGCCGCTCTGGGAATGGATGACGGTCGCCGACCTGGCCGGTTTCATGGCGGGCTGCTATCCACGCTGGAAGCCCGAGGCGGTCTTCGGGATTCTCAACCGCGTCGGCATCGAGCGCGCCCAGAAGATCCAGGACCTCTCCCGCGGCCAGCGCACCCTTGCCGCGCTGGCGGTGGCGATCGGCCACGAGCCGGAGCTGCTGCTGCTGGACGAGGCCCTCACCGGCCTCGACCCCATCTCCCGGCGCGAGGTGCTGCGGAGCGTGATAGAGGTCATGCACGAGGAGGGACGCACCGTGCTCATCACCGGCCAGGACATCGCCGACATGGAGCGCGTCTGCGACTACGTCGGCTTTCTGGTGAAGGGCCGGCTGATCTGGGAGTCACCGCTCGAAGACCTCAAGGCCCAGGTGAAGCGCATCCGCATCGAGCACCCGGCCGACTCGCCGCCCGACTTTCCCGTCGGCGCCATGCGCCCGGAGCGTGCGACCCGCGAGACCGAGTTCACGGTCTCGAGCTTCAAGCCCGAGTTGCTCGCCTCTCTCGCCGGGGCCGGGCGCCGGGTCGAGGCGCTCGACCTGAGCCTGGAGGACATCTTCGTGGACCTGGCCCAGGGCGAGACCAACCGCCCCAGCAGCGCTTCGAGGCCGACCCCGTGAAGGCGCTGTTCGTCAAGGAGTACCGCCAGGGCCACCTCCTGGTGTGGCTGGGCTTCCTGCTGGCCGCACTGATCGCGGTGCTCCATCGGGCCTGGGAGCACGGGTATGTGAAGACGGCGGCCGATCTGCGCGAGCTGGACCAGGTCTGCGCCGGCCTGCTGCTGGTCGCCGCCGGCGTGTTCGTCATGGGCGGCGCGGCCGGGCTCTTCGCCACTGAATCCGCCCGCGGCACCCTCCCATTCCTGCTCGGGCTGCCGCTCAGCCGGACCCGCATCTGGCTGGCCAAACTGCTGGCCGGCCTCGCGCTCGCCGCTTCCGCCGTCCTCTTGACCATCGTGCCCAACGCGCTGCTGATCCCAGGGGCGATGCGAGAGATGGGCCTGCGTGTCTACTTCCCCGACTACATCATCTGGGCGTTCCTCCTATTCTCCACCACTCTCTTCTGGTCAACTCTGCTTACGCGGGCCATGAGCGTGCTGCTCGCCTCACTCGCCGCCGCAGTCGCCTCCCTGGTCGGGCTGGTTGCGGCGTCCCAACTGGGCCTCAGCCTCCTTGGCTACGACGGCTTCCTCGACATCGGGCTCTGGGCGCTGGTCTGGGCAGTGGCCCTCTTCTTCGCCTCCTGGCTCACCTTCCGCCGGGCGGAGCTGCTGCAGTCTCGCCGCAAGTGGCCGCTCGCGTTCGTGAGCCTGATCGCGGTGGGTGGGCTGATCTCGTGCGTAGTCATCGCTGGCGTACGTTTCGCCGTCCGCTACCAGCGCACGGGGGTGCAACAGATGGAGGCCGTGTCGGTCCCGCCCGGAGGATCGGTGGCCACGCTCTGGGCCTATGGCGACCGGGTCGCGACCGGACGCAATGTGGGTCGGGGCTGGGGAAGATCCGGGAACTCCGCCTACCGCAGCAAGCACACGATCGCGTTGGACCTGGAGACGGGCCGGGAACTGTGGGTGGGGAGTGCCCTCGTTCAGGCCAGCGCCTCTCCGGACGGGCGCTACCTGGCCGCCGGGGTTGGCAGAGCTGCCGTCACGTGGAGAGCGTCTCGCCGGGACTTGCCGACGAGCGCGATCGAGGTCTGGGACCTGCGGGAGCACCGCCGCGCCTATCGGGGTCCGCCTCCGGGGCTGACGGACCGCCAGACGCGGGCAATCGGGTCACTGGCATGGTCCCCCAAGGGCAACTGGCTGGCCGTGAGGGCCGGCCTGACGGCCGGAGACGAGGCAGGAGGCGGCATCATCGAGGAGGCGCTTCTCCTCATGCGGCCGGACGGCTCCCAACCAGTAGAGGTCGTCCTGACCAAGCCTTCCGCTGTCTCCGAGGCGAACGACATTGCCTCCTGGGCCTGGGCCGCGGACGGTGAGGCTATGTACACGCTGAGCGCGGCTGGCGCACTCGGCTGTCGCGCGCTGCCGGGCGGGAGCGCGACCCGCATCTGGCGCGCGCCGGCCGTGCCGGAAGACTACCGGTGGTGGTTCAACCAGCTCGCCCCATCACCCAGCCGTCGCTGGATCGCAGCCAGCGGGTTCAGCGTGCCACCTCACGATTCGCCCAGCAGCCCTGTGCTCGAGGCCACCTGGGTGGTGGCCGCCGACGGCACGGGCGCCGTCCCGATCGCCGGCGCGCGCGCGGACGAGCTGATCTGGTCCCGGGACGGCGAGTGCCTGTACGTGCTCTGGCATCCCGCAGGTCGTTCGGCAGAGCTGCTGCGGTGGCGAGAAGGCGACCTTCAGGCCTTCCCTCTTGGTGTGCCATTCCCGGATCTGTCCCGCGCGGCTGCGGCGCACATGTGGCAGGTCCATCCAGTCGGCCTGCCGGACCGCGGTCTGCTGCTATGGGGTCCTGGAGGCGTGGGCCGGGTGGACGCGCAGGGCCGGTTCTCCTATGCCGCCGCGGCTGTCCGCGCCTTGGTCCCAGAGTACCGGTTCGTCGCGCTTGACCGGCGGGGGCGAGCCATAGTGACCAATGACCGGCGGCTGCTGGCGGTTGACGTGGCGGCGGGCAGCATCACGACCATCTATCCCTGAGGCGCCATGACATGAGATCACTCTTCCTGAAAGAGTTCCGCCAGGGCCGGCCCCTGCTGATCTTCAGCCTGGTGATGGCCGTGCTGCTCCCGCTCGCTTACGTCGCTGCGGACCGCGCCTTCGTCCGCGACCAGTACCTGCACGCCGATCTCCCGGTGACCTTCGCGGTAGTGCTGCTGATCTTCGCGCTGGCCATCCCGGTCTTCGCGGGCGCCGGACTCTTCGCGGGTGAGGCCGATCACGGCACGGTTCCAGTGCTGCTGGCGCTGCCGCTCTCCCGGCGGCGCATCTGGCTGGCGAAGATACTGGGCGGCCTCGCCTTGGCCCTGGTGGGCTCGGTCATCCTGCTCGGCCTGGATAGGCTGCTCATGCCTGGGGTCTGGCGCAGCCTCCCGGTGTCGGCCTACCTGCCGGACCTCTGCCTCTCGGCTGTGTTCGTCTTCGCCTCGGCCGCGTTTGTTTCCGCGATCAGCCCCTACGTGACCGCCGCCTTCGCGGGCACGCTCGTGGTCGCCGGGCTGCTTGCGCTGGGCCTCGGCCTGATGTGGTTCTACCTGGGGGCGCTGCTGCTCGGCTACAACCCGATCCTCGAGGTCGCGCTCTGGTGTTTCCTGGCCGCGCCGGCCCTGCTCGCCGGCTCGGCGCTTGCCGTCACCCGGGGCGAACTTCTCCAGTCCCGCCGCAAGGTGGCGTTTGCAGTTCCGGCACTGGTCATCGGTCTGCTGCTGACGGTCGTCGTCGTCTCGGCCATTGGCCACGTGGCCACGCGCTACTCGCGCTCTCACGTCACGTCCGTGCTGTCGCTGACAGGGGCCGCGGGTGCGTCAGCCATGCCGGTTCTCGCTGAGGGCAATCCGGTTGCGTTCGAGCGGCCGATGGCCGACCTGCGGGGCTGGCGCCGCCGAGCGCTCGACTGGGAGCTGGGCCAGACGGGAGACCTGGAGAGGGGCCCTCTCTACCGGAGCAGCTACGGCGTGGTGCTAGACCTTCATTCCGGCCGCGAGCTGCTGGCCCTCCGCCAGCCCTCTGCCCAGAGCCCGTCGCTCCTCTCCGTCTCGGCCGACGGCCGCTTCGCAGCCGCGGTCGTCCCTCCGGCCGGACTCACCTGGGGAACCAGGTCGTGGCCGCGGGCCGAGCAGCAGCTTCGGGTCTACGACCTGCGCAAGGGGGAGTGCCTCTATGCCGGTGTTCCGGCGCCGGTGCGCGAGCGGCGGTACGTCGCGATCAACGACCTCAAGTGGTCACCCCGCGGCAACTACCTTGCCTTCACCACGAGCGGCACGGAATCAGCGCGCTGGCCGCTCTCGCTTCAGGTGATGACGCCTGATGGCTCATCGCTCCGAGAGCTTGCCATCCGGCCTGACTCCACCAGGTGGGCCTGGTCGCCCACCGAGGATGTGATCTATGCCCTGGGGCCTTACCAGCTCGACCGCCTCCCGGCGGATGGCCGCGCCCCACAGCCGATCTGGTCGCGACGACTCCCGATCGAGGTGTCACGCAACACCGTGAACTGGCGCATGTCCGGCCCGGAGATCTCGCCCGATGGCCGCTGGATCGCGTTCACTGACAGCTACGACGTGGGCGAAGAACCGGGGCCGCGGGCGGTCACCCACCACAACGCGGCAACCGTCGTCAGCAGAGATGGCCCGGAATCGTCCGTCATCTGGACGGCCCAGGGCCAGAAACACGTCTCCATGACCTGGTCTTCAGACGCTCGCGCACTCTATCTCCTGATAGGTCCCTCCGGTCCGCCCTACAAGTCGCGCGTGTTCCGCTGGCGGCCGGGCGAGAAGACTCTTAGCCCCATCGGGCCCTATCTGCCCCGTCCGTTCGGGACCATCGCGGCGCGGCCGCGCTCGCAGGAGTTGCTGGTCTGGCCTTACCCCGGCTGGCGACAGAAGGCGACCGTGGGCCCGTGGCTGATGGATAACAGCGGACACCTGCGTCCCTTCCCCGACGCCGCCAGCACGGTGCAGTTCGCGAACGAGAACATCTTACTCGGCTTCGATGACAGTGGGCGGCTGATCACGCTCTTCGGCCCGCCCCGATGGGGTGTGGTCCACGCGGTTGATCTCGATACGGGGCAGGTGGAGCGGATCTACCCGTGAGCGCGGGCCGGCGGCTAGCGAGATGCGCGCACGATCGTGTTGATCGTGGTCCACAGACCTGAACTCACGATGTCGCCCATGAACAGACCGATGGCCAGCGGCACCGTTCGTCGGTAGAGGCGAAGGCCGCCGTAGCGGATGGTGAGGGTCTTCCAGAGCCAGCCCACGAAGAGCGGCATCCAGTACCAGTGCATCCCCCAGCAGTTCGCGGCGATATAGCCGATGGGGTGGAGCGGCCACCACCAGAACCGGAGGCGCATCATCCCCAGCAGGATCGCCATCGCCGCGCCGGCGGCGATCCCGATGGTGCCGTTCAGGTCGAACTTCGTGGGGCTGGTGATGAGGCCGTAGATGCGCTCGCCCACGTAGCGCAGTTGCGACCCCAGCCAGCCTGAGGTGGCCGCCCGGATGTTGAAGAAGCCGTAGTGGTACATGCCGGTGAGGATGACGTAGCTGCCGACCACCGCCGAGAGCAGGAAGCCCGCCACCATCGCGGCGAGCAGCGGACGGGAGCGAATGCGGGCCGAGTCGGCGATCTTGAACGCCTCCAGCGCGTTGCCCGTGCACACCTCGAAGGACTCGCCGAAGCCGGGGAAGTAGGTCCAGCGCAGGTCAATCAGGAGCACCGCCTCGGCGGGCCGCAGGACCGAGCTGCCGAAGGGCACGACGATGAAGTCTTCCGCGCCGAGGGGGAAGGGCAGGAAGCCCAGGCCGGTCTCGGCCCTCAGGCGGGCCCACATCACGTAGTAGGCCACCACGATCCCGATGATGGCGAAGCCGAGGAGAGGCCGCGCGCCGGCCGCCCAGGTGAAGTAGAGCATGAACGCGAAGGAGAGGAGGAAGCCGATGAAGACCCAGCGGGAGGAGAGTGGCTCGTCACTCTCGGCTGGCTCGCGGCGCGGATGAAGCGCGAGCCGGAGGCTGCGGGCGAGATGGCGGCGGCCGATCCACAGGGCCCAGACTCCGAGCGCGAGCACGGCCCCGCCGCCCTGATAGTAGGGCGCGGGGAAGGTGCTGTTGTACCAGCCCTCGGGCACCTCGGGCGTCGCCCCCGCCGCGATCGCGGCGATGGTCATCGCAACCCGGATGAACCAGAAGAGCCAGCAGGAGAACGACAGCTCCTTCGGGATCAGGAAGGCGAGCGCGATCATCCAGGGATCGAGGATCAGGTCTATCTCGCCCAGACCGACCAGTGGCCCGGTGCCTTGCCGGGCCATCAGCATATTGCCACTGATCGGGATCGAAGGGATCGCCGGGATGAGGCCGGAGAGGCCGTTGACCAGGCCGATGGTGATGGGGATCAGGAAGCCGATCCAGAAGGCCCAGGGAAGAGGGAGGCGAGCGGCGCGCCCGCGGCCGGCGGCCGGCTCGTGCACTATCTCCAGGGGAACTTGAGCGAGCGGGAAGCTCAGGCGCTCGTGGGTGATCCACTGCCGGCGGAAGAGCAGCACCAGGAAGAGGGTCGAGAGGAAGAGGCTGATCAGGAAGAGCGACCAGGCGGTTAGCGGCACGTACCAGAGCCGCCACGGCACGACGGCCTGCCCCTGGAAGTAGTTCTCGACCGCCGCCAGGTCGGTGGGGCCGAACCACCGCGGGATGTACTGGAAGTAGGTTCTCTCCCAGTGGGGGATGGCGCGGGCGAGGTACTGCTGGATGATGTTGTAGGGAAGCATCCAGGCGAGGATGCCGTGCGTGACCAGCGGTCCGCCCACGATGAGGATCCCGTAGGTGGCGAGCAGCTCGCGGCGGGTGAGGCGGCGGATGCGCAGCCTGGACAGCACGGGGTTCAGGGCGGTAAGCAGGAACAGGATCACCAGCGGCGCCATGGCGGGGACGCCGGAGGCGAAGGTGTAGGTGGTGCTGTAGACGAGCTCGGCGTAGAAGGCGGCGGGGGCGATCAGCAGGAGCAGAACGAGGGCCAGCAGCCACACGCGCAGGCTGACGCCATCCCCGCGGCTTCGCCTGGTCTCGCTCATGGAACCCGTACTTCACCTCGCCCCATCGCGTCTCCCCCCGCGCAGGGCCCTCCACTCACAGAGGGGACCACCTCGCCGCCCAGAAGGCCTTCCCACATCCCGGAGCACGAGGAGGCGAGAGTGAAGATCACCCGCGTGGAACCGATCTGGCTGGAGTGGAACCTGCTGGTCCGCGTTCACACGGATGAGGGGATCGTGGGCTGGGGCGAGTGCAGCCCGATGAACAACCGGCTGGTGGCCGTGCACCTGGAGCACGCGCTGGGGCGGCTGGTGGTGGGCCGCGACCCCTTCGATGTGGAGGCGATCGTGGAGCACATGTTCATCGAGACCTATAAGCTCGCCGGCCAGAGCATGGCGATGGCCGCCAGCGGGATCGAAATCGCGCTCTGGGACATCATGGGCAAAGCCACGGGCCAGCCGATCTACAAGCTCCTGGGCGGGGCCTATCGCAAGCGGATTCGCATGTACGCCTCCAGCATGAGCAGGGAGATCAAACCGGTGGAGGAGGCGAAGCGGCTGGCCGGGCTGGTGGAGAAGCACGGCTTCACCGCGGTCAAGATCAGGGTCGGGAGCGTGTTCGGGTTCGATCAGGACGCATGGCCCGGGCGGTCGCTCGAGCTGGTCAAGGAAGTGAGGGCCGCGCTGGGCGACGGGGTCGAGATCATGGTGGACGGGAATAGCTGCTACAGCGCGCCCCGCGCGATCCAGCTCGGGCGGGAGCTGGAGCGCTATCACGTCTTCCACTTCGAGGAGCCGTGCCCTTACTGGGACCTGGACTCGACCGCGAGGGTGGCGAAGGCGCTCGACCTGCCCATCGCCGGCGGAGAGCAGGACTGGGAGATTCAGCGCTTCAAGGAGATGCTGGAGAAGGAAGCGGTGGACATCGTGCAGCCGGATGTGATCAAGGCCGGTGGGTTTCTGGTGTGCAAGAAGATCGCGCACCTGGCGGAGGCCTCCGGCGCGGTCTGCACTCCGCACCAGACCCAGCCCTTCGGCACGGTCGCCAACCTGCATTTCGCGGCGAGCACGCCCAATGTCCGCTACTCGCAGGAGTACAACATCGAGCACCACCCGCTCCGGGATTCGCTGTTCGTCGAGCCGGTGCTGGAGGTGAAGGACGGCCACCTCACCGTGCCCGAGGGACCGGGCATCGGAGTGGAGATCAACGAGGAGGTGGTGAGGAAGCACACGAGGGAGGACCTGTAGGGCGGGCATTCCTATGCCCGCCTGGCGGGGATAGGTATCCCCGCCCTACAGAACGGTGCAGTCGGCCTCCGGAGGAGGCCGACTGCACGAGATGTGAAATGCCTGGTCTCTCTCAGCGGCGCGGGCTATAGGCCGTCCCAGTCGCCGCCGATGGCGGTCCAGGTCGAGGGCTTGGGCCCGAAGCGGAAGGTGAGGTCGGCGGCTCCGGGGGTGTTGGTGTTGCGCAGGTAGAGCGTTCCCCCGGTCGCGTCGTAGAGGCCCACGGAAGCCACCTCGTCATCGTTCCAGTCGCCCGCGAGGGGTTTCCACGAGCCTGACGCAGGCCCGTAACGGAACGTGAGGTCGGCCAGGCCGGCGGTGTTGGTGTTGCGCAAGTAGAAGGTCCCGGTGGCCGGGTTGTAGAGGCCGATGGTGGCGACGTTGTCGCCGTTCCAGTCGCCGGCGATGGGGAGCCACGAGCTGGCGGCAGGCCCGAAGCGAAAAGTGAGGTCCGCTGGACCTGGCGCGTTCAGGTTGCGCAGGTAGAAGATGCCGGTGGCGCTGTCATAGAGGCCGAAGGTAGTGAGTCCATCTCCATTCCAGTCGCCTGCAATCGGGGTCCAGTTGTTGGGGGCGGGTCCGAAGTGGAAAGTGATGTCGGCGATGCCGGCCGCGTTGGTGTTGTGCAGGTAGAAGGTGGCGGTGCTGGGGCTGTAAAGCCCGATGGTGTTGTCGCCGTCGGAGTCGTAGTCCCCGGCGATCGGCAGCCAGCCGGCGCCGGCCGGGCCGAAGCGGAAGGTGAGATCGGCCGCGCCTGGCGTCTTGGCGTTGCGCAGGTAGAAAGTCGAACTGGCGCCGTCATAGAGGCCGGCAGAGTCGGACCCGGTCTGGATGGTGGCATAGGCCGTGCAATAGTCGCCAAGCGGGACGGCGATGGGGGGGTCGAGCGAAGAGTGCAGGCGGTAGCTTCCGTCGCCATTGTAGTCCTCGTAGAAGTCGGCGCTGGTGATCGTCGCCTCGGTCGAGGCGTAGCACGGGCGGCACGCGTTGATACTGGCCCGGCTGGGCTTCAAGTCGGGCAGGACGCCATCGGAGAGGTCAACCGCGATCCGGCTGGCGTCGGTGAGCGGAAGGGCGCCGCCGTCGAAGTAGATCACAGGCTCCGGGTACACGGGGCTGCAGCAGGCTGCGATGAGGCGGACACAGTCGCGCTCCGCGGCGTTGATGCCGACGGCCGCGTAGAAGGACGGGCGGTAGTCAGGGCGGTCGGAGTTGTAGTAGGCCCATGGGCCGAAGGTGCTCTCGAGGAACATCGTGTAGGCGACCCAGAAGAAGCCCTTCGAGCCGACTCCGGTGCTGTTGTAGAGCCCCCAACCGGAGCCCCAGGAGTTGGCGACGAGGAAGGCCCCATGATGGACCTGGCCGTCGCGATGGTCGGTGTAGCTCTTGGTGTCGTCGTAGCCGACGAGGGTGACGGCGTGTCCGCCTACGTTGCTCCCGTCCGGGCAGTAGTAGACCCCGTTGTTGATGCCGGTCCGGTCGTCCGGGTAGTGGCTATACCAGGTCGCATAGACCGAGAAGTCGGTGACGAGCAGATTCCCGTTGGCCAGGTACTGCTTCATGGAGTCCAGGCCGGCCTGGCTGGACCCGTCTATCTCATAGGCGAGCTGGGTGCGGTTCCGGAGGGCCTGGACCCAGGCCTGCTCGGAGGGCCAGGAGGTGTAGTCGCTGTCGTCATAGGGCTTGAGAGTCCAGCTCGAGCAGCCGATGGTGTTCAGGCGGGAGACGGCTTCGCCGGTGTATGCACCCTCGTCCATGCCCTCGTTGATGATGTTGTACATGAAGGCGGGGCTGCAGATGTGGTCGTTGTCGCCACCGGAGACGTTGTAGCCCTCATCCATCGCCTGGGTGTAGGTGTCGTAGTAGTAGCAGGCGGCCCAGCAGGTGCAGGAGCCCTGACCGCCCTGGCTGCGGATGGGAGGGAAGTACTGAGAGGTGCTGTTATCCACGGCTGTCGGGAGCGCGAAGCGACCAGCCGGCTTCGGGCTCCGCCCGGCCCTGGCTTCAGCGGCGACGCGTTGGAGGGCAATCGCGTTGGGTGCGACATAGGTTACCTTGGTGCAGATGGCATCGTGGCGCGCCTTCTCTTCAGGCGTGGGCGGCCGCGCGCCCAGGCCGCGCTGCGGGTCCAGATCAGCGACCGCGCTTGTGAGGGAGACGATCGCGAGCAGCAGAACAGGAACGACCCTTCGCATCAGCACTGCATACCTCCTATGCCTTTCCCCGGGGTGAGTAGGTTCGCTTCGGAGAGCCAGAGTCCTCTTGGCCCGGCGACGTGCCGCAGCCCTGGGACGGAGCACGCATCCATATGGGATATGCCACAGTTGCGCCGCAGATTGGAGAGCGCGGCGCGTGACTTCCTCACGTGGGCGGCTGCAGGCTGAGGGCGAGCACTACGCGGCGTCCGGCGAGGCGACGCTCGGAGCTCGCGGCATCGGGTGGCGCGGAGCCGGAAAGCACTCGGTCGGCCAGCGTCTCGCCGGCCAGGTAGCTCTCGTGGGCGCGCCAGGCCGCTTCGATCTGCTCGTCAGCGGTCTCGATCCAGAGGTTGATGCGCTGGTCCACCTGGAGTCCGGCCTCCTTGCGCAGGTTCTGGACATGGCGGACGAGGTCGCGCGCGATGCCCTCGCGAAGGAGATCCTCGGTGATCTGCAGGTCGAGGCCCACCGCCGCGCCGCCTTCCTCCGCGGAGGTGAGGCCTACCTGTTCCCTGGTAGAGGCGAAAGCAAGCGCCTTCACGTTCAGCTCCTCGAGCACGTCCTGCGCGAAGTGCGGGAAGGCCGCCGCGCCCGCGGGCGGGAGCCAGACGAAGGCGCGGGCCAGAGGCTGGCGGACGCGCACCCCCGCCTGCGCTCGCGCCGCACGCCCGAGGCGGATGACCTGTCGGGCGCGAGCGCATTCCTCCAGCAGCGGGTCGTCTGCCGGGGCCGCGGCGGAAGGGAAGGCGCACAGATGGACGCTCTCCGGGAGCTGATCGCCGAAGGGCGCGGCCAGCTTGCGGTAGAGCGCCTCGGCCGTGAAGGGCAGGAACGGCGCGAGCAGTTGGGAGTAGGTGAGCAAAGCGGTATGGAGCGCCTGGTAGGCCGCTCGTTTGTCATCGCCGGAGCCGCTTTTCCAGAAGCGGCGCCGGCTCCGCCGCACCCACCAGTTGGAGAGGTCGTCCAGCAGGGCGCGGAGGGCGCCGGTGGCGCGGGGTGTGTCCAGCGATTCGAGGGCCGAGTTCACCTCGCGTATGGCCTGGCCGGTGCGCGCGGTGAGCCAGCGGTCGAGGGGCGCGGCGGCCGGAGGCGGGTCGGCAGGCATGGCCAGGCCGGCGGGCGGCCCTTCGGCAAGCTCAGGGTCGCCCCCGGCGTGATGGGAAGGGACACCCCGAGCGCAGCCGGCGGGCGGCCACCGGTCCAGGTTGGCATAGGTCGCGAGGAAGTGGTACACGTTCCAGAGGGTGCGGAGCCAGTCGCGGACCTCCTCGCCCTTGCCGGAGGAGAAGCGAAGCGGCTGGGCGAGCGGCTGCGCCGCGCACAGCCATCGCAGCAGATCGGCCCCCATCTCCTCCGCCGCTTCCGCGAACCAGACCGCGTTGCCCTTTGACTTGTGCATCTCCTCGCCGTGCTCGTCCACCACCAGGCTGTGACCCATCACCCTGCGCACGGGAGGGCGGCCCTCGAGCATGGTGCTCATGGTGAGCAAGGAGTAGAACCAGTTGCGGAATTGCCCGGGAAGGGCCTCGATCACCAGGTCGGCCGGGAACCAGCGCTCCCATTCCGCGCGGTCGTCGAAGTAACCCATCGTCGAGTAGGGCACGATGCCCGCGTCCAGCCACGGGTTGCCGACATCGGGGATGCGGGAGGCGAGCCCGCCGCAGCGCTCACACCGGACCTTTACCGCGTCCACCCAGGGCCGATGCGGCGGCCGCCCGGCGAACTCGGCCCAGCCCTCGACGGCTCTCTCCTCAAGCTCCTCCCGGCCGCCGATGACATCGAACCAGCCGCAGGCGCACTGCCAGATGGGGAGGGCGAGACCCCAGTAGCGCTTCTTCGAGATCATCCAGTCCCGCATGTTCTGAAGCCAGTCTAGCTCGACCTCACGGCCCCAGCTCGGGATCCATTCGACCTCCCGCGCGACCGCCTTGATCTCCTCCCGCCACGGGTCCATGGCGATGAACCACTCATCCACCAGTCGGAACAGCAGCTCGGTCCCGCAGCGCCAGCAGTGCGGGTACCGGTGGCGATAGTCGTCGGAGCGGTAGAGCAGGCCCCGCGCGCTGAGCGCGGCCACCACCTCGTCCGCCGCCTCTGACGCCCCCTTGCCCGCGAAGGGCCCGGAGTCAGGCCCGAACCGGCCGGCCTCATCCACCGGCGCGACCACCGGCAGGCCGTGTTCGCGGCCCAGGTCGTGGTCCGCTTTGCCGCAGCCGGGCGCGAGGTGGACGATGCCGGTGCCTTCGTCCTCGGCGACCTCCTGCCAGGCCAGCACACGGTGGGCCGCGGCGGCCTCGCGCTCCTGTGGCAGGTCGTCGAAGGGGCCGGTGTAGACGAGGCCGACCAGCTCCCGGCCGGGCAGCGCGCCCTTGATCTCATACGGCGGCTCAGACGTCAGCACGCGATCGGCCGCGCGGGCCGCGAGGTAGTAGGTGTCCTCGCCCTGCACCACGCGGGAGTACATCGCCTCGGGATGCACGGCGCAGGCGACATTGGCGGTGAGGGTCCACGGCGTGGTGGTCCAGACCAGCAGGAACTCGCGCGTGCGCTCCCTCAGCGCGAATCTCACCACCACTCCCGGATGCACCACCTCGCGATAGCCGTCCTGCATCTCCTGTTGCGAGAGGCCGGTCCCGCAGCGCGGGCACCAGGGCATCACATCCGCGCCGCGATAGATCAGGCCGCGCTGGTGGCAGCGCTTGAGAAAGTGCCAGATCGCGTAGTTGTTGCTCTCGGAGTGGGTGTAGTAGGAGTTGGGCCAGTCCATCCAGCAGCCGAGCCGGATTGACTCCTCGGTGATGAGGCGTGAGAAGCGATCCACTCGCTCCCGGCAGCGCTGGATGAACTCGGCCGCCCCATACTGCTCGATGTCGCGCTTGCTGGTGAAGTGCAGTTCACGCTCGACCTCCACCTCCACCCACAGGCCCTGGCAGTCGAAGCCGTTCTGGTAGCGCTGATCGCATCCTCGCATCGCCCAGAAGCGCTGGAAGATGTCCTTGAGGGTGCGGCCCCAGGCGTGATGTACTCCCATGCGGTTGTTGGCCGTGATCGGACCGTCGAGAAAGGAGAAGCGAGGGCCGCCGCGATTGCGCGCCCGCAGCTTGGCGAAGATCTCGCGCTCGCGCCAGAAGCGGAGCGCTTCTTCCTCGAGCTTTCTCTGGTCCGGCAGCTTGGGTTGCTCGTCGAACATGGTCTCCTCCAGGCCGGCTCAAACGCGAAAAGCCCACCGCCTGATCCTGGCGGTGGGCTGGAGCCTGCTGGCGTTAGGGCTGAGCCACTATCTCCTGGCCGGCCAGCATCGCTCCCGGCTCACCGCCGGGCAGATAATGATGATGCTGGCTATCAGAAGATGCGGTCGCGGCATGGTTCGCCTGTCCCTACGCCAGAGGATTCATACCATAGGGCGGGGCGGGAGTCAAGGATGGGAGAGACAGAGGGTGTGATCGCCGAACGTTGGTCTCTGTGCTCAGCGCCCGCGCATTCCCAGAGGGGAATGTGCGCCTCCTGCAGACTGGCCCTGACCCGGTAGACTAGGGCCCAGGGCGGATGTATAATGAGCCGGGCCGCACCGGGGCCGGCAGGGCTTGTGGGCCGTGTTTTGGGTCCAGGCGGTGTGGGGAACACTCGAACCGTAGTCAGGGCAGAGGGCCCAGCAAGGAGGTGGTGCGCAGACCACGACCATCACGGGTTGATCCCTCGTTCCCTCACGCTAGGCGCAGTTCTCATTCCCTTTGGAGGTAGGTAGGAGGAGATGCGGACCAATCGGAAGGGTTTCACCCTGATCGAGCTGTTGGTGGTGATCGCGATCATTGCGATCCTGGCGGCGATGCTCTTCCCCGTGTTCGCCCGGGCAAGAGAATCGGCCCGCAAGATCCAGTGCCTGTCGAATGTCAAGAACGTCGCCATGGCAATCCAGATGTACCTCACGGACTATGACCGGATGCCGCCGAGCGAGCACCGGCCCGAGATCCTGAGCTTCTACGAAGACATGGGTGACTGTCCCCCGAATATCCAGGGGGCGAAGAACAACCCCTACCTGAAGTGGCAGGTTATCCTCGACGAGTACATCAAGAACCGGGACATCTGGCGCTGCCCCTCGGCCAAGTACGTGAGAGACATCCCGATCCTGAACCCGCTGGGAGGGGACTGGTGGAAACGGGTGATGGATGTGTACAGCGCCGAGGGGGGAAGCTGCTCGGCGGCGATGCAGTGCGGCTCGCCGTTCCCGCCCGGCTGGGGTGGCTCGGTGACCGACAGCTATGTTCAGAAGCAGTGCGGCAGCAACGGCGCCATTGAGCTCGGGCTCAACGGCCTCGTGGACAACTACGATCTCAAGACCGGCGAGATCACCGACCCGGCGAGATGGCTGGCGGTCGTGGAACTTGCCGGCAACGACAGTTGGAGCACCTTTATCCTCGCCTATCCAGATATGTGCAAGCTGGGCTGCGCGATCACAACGCCGTTCAACGGCTGTGATCTCTCGGTGGACTGGGCAAACTGCTCCTGGACGGTTAACTGTGGGGCCGGCGATCGGTTGCTGGAGAAGGACGTACAGCGCCGCAAGCCGTGGGCGCGCCACCTGGGTGGAGTCAACATGGGCTTCGCCGATGGGCACGCCTCCTGGATGAGCAGCGAAGCGGTGCTCCACGCTGGCAAGGACTATCGTCCGTTCATCCCCGACGGCCAGAAGGTGCCTGACACTGCGCTGGCCATCGTGGGACCGGTCGGGCTCTGCATGTCACCTGAGCTCTAGCTGGCGCCAACGCAGAGCCAAGCTGATGTGTAGCGGCCTCTACCTCAACGGGGCCGAGGCTGTGGATCGGGCGGAGCGCCGAGAGGCGCTCCGCCCCGCGCCTGACCTCGACGCATATCGGCAACTCGGGAGGAGGCCATGCTCCCAACCATCACCATCGGCAACAGGCAGGTCACTCGCCTTATCATCGGCGGCAATCCGCTCAGCGGCATCTCGCACGTCAGCTCGGAGATGGACTGGGACATGCTCCGCTACTACACTATGCCCCGCCTCCAGGCCGTGCTCGACGAATGCTGGCGCCAGGGGATCAACACCGTCCAGTCTCGCGGCGACCGCCACCAGATGCGCATGTACCTGGAGCACCGCGAGAACGGCGGCCAGCTCCAGTGGATCGCCCAGACCGCCTCCGAGTTCCGCGATCTCCACCACAACATCGCCGAGATCGCCGCCTACCGCCCCATCGCCATCTACCACCACGGCACCCATACCGACAACTCGTGGCACGAGGGGAAGATTGACCAGGTCAGGGACTTCCTGAAGGCGATCCACGACCACGGGCTCCCCGCCGGCATCGGCACTCACATTCCCGCCGTGGTCGAGTATGCCGAGGACAAGGGCTGGGAGACCGACTTCTACATGTGCTGCTTCTACAACCTCGCCCGCGGCTACAAGGCCGCCCCCGCCGCCGAGCAGAACGCCTACGCCCGCGAGCACTACCAGGCCGGCGATCCCGACCCCATGGCCGCGGTGATGCGCCAGGTCCCCAAGCCCTGCCTCGGCTTCAAGATCCTCGCCGCCACCCGCAACGCCGCCACTCCCGAGGCCACCAAGCAGGCCTTCTCCTACGCTTTCTCCCACATCAAGCCCACCGACGCCGTGGTGGTCGGCATGTTCCCGAAGTACCGGAACCAGGTGGCAGAGAACGCGGGGTACGTGCGAGAGATCGTCGGCGAGGGCGTGTAGGGGAGCCCCTCGCGCCGTCGCCATAGCCCGGCGGCGGCTGCGGCCTGTCCCGAGCGCAGCCGAGGGAAGCAACGCCGCAGCCTTTGTGGCGCGTCGGCGACTGCGGGCTCCCGACCGGTGCTGTGGTCTCTCAGGCAGCGGTTGACACTCCTCCTCCCACCTGCTATCCTCTGCCCACCATGAGTGCTGCCAGCAGGTACGCCTTTGAGGCCGCCGCGCGCCGAACTATGGATCGGTGTGTTCTCCCGCGTCTGCCCGTACTGCCTGCTGGTCTCTCGCCATAAACTCACAACACCACATCAACACCGGGATAAGCGAGACCGCAGGCCAGCCGAAAAGCCTGCGGTCTTCTGCTTTTCGCGGGGAGGAGGAAGTGCGATGAGCCAGGCACAGGTGCGCCTGAGGCCGGTCACGGAGGCCGACCTGCCCGACTACGTCTGCTGGTTCAACGACCCGGAGGTGACGCAGTTCATGGCCGCGGAGTCCGGCGGATACACCCTCGAGCGCGAGCAGGAATGGTTCCGCAAGATCAACGCGCCCGATTACCCGAACCGGCACTGGGCGATCGAGTTGGACGGCCGGCACATCGGCAACTGCGCGTTGATGCCGGATTCGGACGGGCAGACCGCCGGCTTCGGCATCATGATCGGCGACAAGGGCGCCTGGGGCAAAGGCTATGGCACGGCCGCCCTGCGCGAGGTGCTGCGGATCGGCTTCCAGGAGATGGGCCTGCACCGCATCCACCTGGAGGCGTTCGCCGGCAACGCCCGAGGCATTGGCTGCTATGAGAAGTGCGGCTTCCGCCACGAAGGCCTGCATCGCCAGGCCCGCTGGAAGCGCGGCGAGCGGGTGGACATCGTCTCGATGGCGGTCCTGCGCGAGGAATGGCGGGAACAGGCCGGCGCGAGTGCGCCAGCAGGCGATCCGCTCATCCGCAGCTACCGCAGCGCAGACCATGAGCGGGTGATCGCGTTGTGGCAGGCCGTGGGCTTCAACCCGCGCTCGGGCGACAGGCCGGAAGCGATCGCCTACAAGCTCACCAATGATCGCGGGCCCTTCCTCGTGGCGACCATCGAGGCGCGCATCGTCGGCACCGGAATGGCAAGCTGGGATGGCCGTTGGGCCTGGGTCAGCCGGGTGGCCGTGGACCCCGCCCACCAGCGCCAGGGCATCGGCCGTCGTCTGATGGCCGCCCTGGAGAAACAGCTGGCCGCGCTCGGCGCGGAGCGCGCCTACCTCATCACCAGCGAGGAGAACGGCCCTGCGCGGAGCTTCTACGAGAGCCTGGGGTATCAGGTGGCCGATGGGCTGCTGGTGATGCGGAAGGGCATGGAGGAGGCCTGCTGCCATGGGCCTGGACGCGGCGCGACAGGCTAACCTCCGGGGCCGCGGCGAGGGCCTGCGGCTGCTCGCGCTCGTCCTCGCTGGGGTCGCGCTCTGGGTGCTGCTCTGGCTCTTCGCGCACACCGACCGGTCGCTCGCCATGCGGGGGCGGCAGATCGGCCTCTTCTTCGGCGCGTTCGTGGGATTCCTGGCCGCCGTTCAGCTCGTTCTCTGGCTGGGCCCCCGCGCGCCGCGGCGCACGCTGTGGTTCATCCTGGCGGCCGGCATCATCTTCCGGCTCAGCGTCGCGCCGGTCAGGCCAGTCACGACCTCGGACATCTACCGCTATCTGTGGGAGGGTCGGGTGGTGCGGGCGGGCCTCAATCCGTTCCGGGAGGCGCCGGATTCTCCCCCCCTGGTGGGGCTGCGCGACTGGGTCTGGCCCCTCGTCCAGTACAAGTCGGTCCCGGCCGCCTACCCACCGGTCGCGCAGTACCTGTTCGCGCTCTCGAATGCCTTGCCTACGAGTCGCGTGATCACGCTCAAGCTGCTGCTCGCCGTCTTCGATATCGGAACCGTGCTGTTGCTCCCCGGGCTGCTCGGCTCTCTGGGCCGGCCCCGGGCCTGGGCTATCATCTACGCCTGGCATCCGCTGGTGGTGGGCGAGGTCGTCGCCCGCGGCCACCTCGACAGCCTCGGCATCTTCTTCCTCGTCCTCGCCTGGCGACTGCTTGCGCTCCCCAGCCGGGCCGGCCGCGCGCTCGCCGGAGTCGCGCTCGCCGCCAGCATCCTGGCCAAAGGGTACGCGATCCTGGCCCTGCCCTTCATGTTGCTGGCGGCGCGTCCCCACCGGAGATGGTTCGCGGCCGGCCTCCTGGCCTGCGCTGCCGCTGCTTACCTGCCCTTTGCCTCCGCGGGGCTGCGTCTCTTGCGCGGCCTGGCCCTCTACACTGAGCAGTGGCAAGGAAACGCCAGCGTGTTCGCCCTCCTCAGCCTCGCCCTATCCCCGTTGACCCGCGATCACGCTGCGGCCGCGCGTGTGATCTGCGGGGCCGCCTTCTCCGGATGGTTGGTCTACCTGTTCATCAGGGCGCGCGCGGCCGGGCAGCCCGCCCTGGCGAGCTGCCCTATCGCGAGTTGCTTCCTTGCGCTTGCCGGCTGGTTCGTGCTCAGTCCGGTAGTCTACCCCTGGTACCTGGCGTGGACGGTCCCGTTCCTCTGCCTTACGGCCCGGCCGGCCTGGCTGGTGCTCACCGGTACCATCTTCGGCTTCTACGCGCACGACTTCGCGGGTCCACACGTGGAGATCTGGTGGGTGAGCGTCTTGGAGTACGGCCTCCCGCTTCTCGTCGCGGGCCTAGTGGCATCACGGGAGCCCGCAGAGGGGCTCCCCTACAGGATACGGGCGGTCGCAGATCCCAACGCTCGGAGAGGAGCTGAGGATGAGTCCTGACACCGAGCTGTACGACGACGGCTGGAGCGCCGAGCTCTACGACTTCGTTTCGGCCCCTTGGAAGAGCGACGTCGCCTTCTGGCTCAGCCTGGCCGAGCAGGCCGGCGACCCCGTGCTCGAGCTCGCCTGCGGGACCGGCCGGATCGTGCTTCCCGTCGCGCGGGCCGGCTATCGGGTCACCGGCCTCGACCGATCACCGCACATGCTCGCCATCGCGCGCAGGAAGCTGGCACACGAGGCCGTGGCGATGCGCGACCATCTCCGCCTGGTCGAGGGTGATATGAGCGGCTTCGACCTCAACGAACGGTTCGGGCTGATCATCATCGCCGCGCGATCGTTCCAGGCCCTGCTCACCCGCGCCCAGCAGCGAAGCTGCCTGGAGGCCTGCGCGCGCCACCTGAAGCCCGGCGGATGCCTGGCGCTGGACGTGTTCAACCCCAGCCTCTCGCGCCTCGCACGGGCCGGCGGCGTGGACGAGACACCGGACGAGTACGCCGGCCCGGGAGAAGAGGCGATCCGCGAGACGGGCCACACAGACTATGACCTGGCGAGCCAGTCTCTCCGGTGGCGCTCGCGCCAGGAGTGGCACGACGTCGCCGGCACGAAGCAGGTGCGTGAGTACGTCTGCGACCTGCACTACTTCTTCCGCTTCGAGATGGAGTGGACGCTGGAGGCCTGCAGTTTCGAGGTCGAGGCCTTATATGGCAACTTCGACCGCAGCCCGTTCACGGCCGACAGCCCGGAGATGATCTTCGTGGCAAGGAGCGCGAGATGAGCAGCGAGCTGAGCCGGTATCAGGATCCCTGGGCGGCCGAACACTATGACGCTCAGATCGCCTGGCCGGACCCCGACCTACCACTCTACCGGGAGATGGCGGCGGAGAGTCCCGGGCGCGTGCTGGAGCTGGCTTGCGGCACCGGACGGGTAACGCTGCCTCTGGCGCGCCAGGGGGCGACCGTGACTGGCATAGACATCTCGCCACACATGCTGGCGGTTGCGCGGCGCAAGCTCGCGGCCGAGCCAGCAGAGGTGCGGGCGCGGGTGACCCTGGTTGAGGGCGATATGAGCAAGTTCGCTCTCCCGCACGCCTGCGGCCTCATTCTGATCCCGTTCCGCTCCTTCCAGGCGCTCCTCGTGCGCGCCGATCAGCGCGGCTGCCTGGAATGCTGCGCCAAGCATCTGCTCCCGGGGGGACGGCTGGCAATCAACGTCTTCCATCCCTGGCTCAGCAAGCTGGTCGCGCTGAAGAGCGCCGAGCCGCACGAGTACATCGGGCCGAGCGGCGAGGAGGTGAAGGCGGTCAGCCGCGTGCGGTTCGACTTCGCCGAGCAAACGCTCACCAGCCACATCACCTATCAGATAACCTCGACGGCCGGCGAGACCCGCTCCCACGAGCATGTGCTCAGGCTGCGCTACTTCTTCCGCTGCGAGGTGGAGTGGATGCTGGAGGCCTGCGGCTTCGCGGTCGAGGCCCTGTATGGCGACTTCGACCGCAGCCTGTTCACAGGCGGGAGCCCGGAGATGATCTTCGTCGCGAGGAAGGTGTGATGCCTCCTGGCGACGTGCGGCTCACTGGAACTTGATGCTGATCGTATGCCGCCGCGTCATCGCCTCGCGGTCCCCCGCGATCTGGAGCTTGTCCAGGCCGGTCCCGGGCGCGAGACCGTAGACCGCGGCCGCCAGGACGCTCTCCTCTCCCTCTAGCACCGGCGGAGCGGAGAGCGGCACGCGGTAGCTGCCATCGGCGCGGCAGGCCGCCAGGCGGTTCCCGTTGACATACAGGACCGTGCTGCCATGCAGCGTCAGGTTCACGTAGTAGGAGACGCGCCAGGCCTCCGGCCGCGGCAGGCCGAATGGCACGCGGTACCAGCCCACGCCCGCAACGGCTGAGGGCTCGCGGCCCTGTGCGCGCCACGGCCCGAGTCGGAGCAGATGCCAGCGGCTCACGTCCAGGTCCACCTTCGTCCAGCCATCGGCCTCGCCGGCCAGCTCGGGGCACACCTCCCAGTTGGCGATCGGTGTGCTCCCCTGGCCTCCGACCAGGGATACCTCTGGCAGTTGGTTGGCCGTCCACACACCGGCATACCCGCTGGCGCGCGGGATCACGTCGAGCACGATCTCGATCTGGTTCGCTCCGGGGGTCAGCAGCGCCGCCACGTCGGCCTCGCGCTCGGGAGCCGTGCCCGACAGCTCCGGCGCCAGCTTGCCGTTGATGAACACCAGCGCGGGATCGGTCGAGCCGGTGATGCGGAGCCGGGTTGACCCGCCGGCCTCGAACGTGCTCCGCAGGCGGGCGAAGCTGCCGGCGGTCAGACCCATCGCCTCCGGCGCGCCGCCCAGAGCCCGGCCCGGGCGCCACGCTCCTCCTCGCGCCGCGCTATCTCCGAGAAACCAGACCTGGCCGAAGTTCGAGGTAAGCTTGGGCGGCCCTCCCAGGATGGCGTGGCTCAGCCGGTAGATCCCGGTGGCCCGGGTGTCGTCCTCGAACGATGGGGTCTCCACCGCGAACGTCAGCACCCGGGAGGGGGTGGCGAATGCGAATAGCGCCGGCTTCCCGTCCACCGTCACCTCGGCCGGCGCTTTCGGCAAGGCCGCCGATACCTGGGTTGTGCCCGCGGCACACTCCAGTGCTGCCTCCATGCCGGTCGCGTCTACCGTGCCGGTGGCGATCCCGGCCCCGGCGCTGAGCGTGACGGCTCCCGATGGCCCCGCGATCTCGGCCGCCGACTCCGCCCGCTCGCGCGACAGGATGAGAATCTCGAGGTCGTCCACCAACACGTACTGGTCCTTCTGCGTGTGGTAGTAGTCGAGGGTCAGAGTGCTCTTCTCGGGGTCCCACTGCTGGCGGGTCACCTCGCCCAGCACCAGCGGGGGGCCCGGCCAGCGGAGCGCGATCTCGCCGGGGGTGTCCAGGTCGCCGTACACCACCAGGAGCGTGCGATCGCCCACCTGATGGAGGCCGGCGATCTCCGAGGTCGCGTACTCGAGCACACCCCGAGCAACCGGTATCCCTGTGGCCAGCACCTTGGCGCAGCCGGCCGGAAGCGCGATCGCACCGGCCGCGGGGATGCTCAGCATGGCCGCCGTGCCCGGCTGCGTGTAGGTCAGGCGCACCTGGTGCGCGGCCGAGCCCTGCTCATCCCAGAGGAAGATGTAGCCGCCCTTCTCGCCGACACGCGCGACCGTCCGCACCCCCGGGTCGTCGGCCTTCACCAGGCCCTCGCCCGCCACCGCGCGGGCCAAGTCGGCGCCGAAGAGGCGCACGAACTGCCCGACCAGCCGCACCTCTGCGAACCCCGACCGGTAGCCGCCGGCCGGGTCAACGATGCCCGCGGCCGTGGTGTTACCCAGCGCGTAATCGCGGCTCGCGCGCGGGCCGGGCGCGAAGTCCGAGAGCACCACCGCGGTTGATCCCGCGGCGAGGGCGGCCACAGTCAGTGCCGCGCTCCGCCGGGCGGCCTCGGGTGTGCCGTAGTCCCCAGGCAGCGCCCACAGACTGGCGGGGCCGTTCTCCTGGCTCGCCAGAGCGCCCAGCTTCGCCAGCACATCACTCACGCTGGCCGGCGTGTAGAGGGCGAGCGTATCCAGCAGGTTGGCAAGGCTTTGCTTGCTATTATCGCGGGCGGCGGGGGCGTTCGCGGTGAGCATCGGCACCTCGATCCCGCCTCCCTGCACCAGCTCGATGAGCACCTGGAGCGACTCGGCCGTCACCGCCCCCGACGCCTCCGGGATGGGCCGGATGACCACCGCCGCGATCGGCCCCCCGGCCGCGAGCTGGTAGCGCTTCACCATCGGCAGCAGCGCCTGATACCAGGAGTCCACCGCCGCATGGCGGCCCTCCGCGCCCAGCGTCACCGCCCAGCCCGGTATGCCTCCAGCCTCCCAGTCATCTCCGGCATAGGGCCCGAGGTTGAGGAGTAGTGGCAGGCCTGACTGCTGGGCGAGATGCAGGAACTCCTCCAGGTCGGAAAAGTCAGGGCGATTCGCGGTCGGCTGGTGATGCGACCAGGGGACAGTGACCGCGATCGTGTTGAGACCTGCCCGCTTGAGCAGGGCCAGCCGGTCCGCCCAGCTTTCCTTCGGCAGGCGGGCGTAATCAACCAGGCCCCCGAACGGCAGCACCGGGGCCTTGTTGAGCACGAAGGCCCTGCGGTCAAAGCGCGCCACCTCGGGCTTCGCAAACTTGGGCGCCAGCGCGGCCGGCCTCTCGCCGCCGGCCACGGGGCTCCCGCCTGCGGCCGAGAGCACTACTGTCACGGGATGCTCCAGGCATCCCTCGATGCCCTTGCCGTCGTCATCGCAGACCGAGATGGTGAGTGTGAACTCCTGCCCGGGGATGGGGCGAAGAGGGGCCAGCTCCGACCACGGGAAGGTTAGCTCATAGGTCACGCGCCAGCCGCCGCCTTCTTCGGGCCTCGCCCAGATGCCCCGGCCGACCGTCTTCACCTCGCCCGCGCGGCCGCTCGGCTGGGCGCGCCAGACCAGCGACGCGCCCCTCAGCAAGGCCACCACGAACTGGTTCAACTGCTCCGGGGCTTCACCCGCGAAGGAGATGACCAAGCTGTCCCCTTGGTCTATCTGCGAGGCCGATCTCACCCGCACCAGTGCGTCGTCCCTGGTCTCGACCGCAAGGTAGAGCGCGCGGTTATCCCAGAGGAAGCGCAGGTCGGCCGAGATATCCTTGGGCCCGCCGTACTCCGCGAACTGGGAGGCGGCCGGGCGCCAGTCCTCAGCCGTCGCCATCACCGCCTGTGGCAGGGGCGACCACTCATCCAGATGGCCGTCCAGCACCGGGGGCGCGGCCGCGTGCGGACAGGCCACCGGCGCGCCCGCCGGAACCGCGGTCTGCGCAGACGCGAGACCGCCGAAGGCCAATGCCATGACTACCGTAGCGAACAGGTAAGCGCGTGCCATGATGAAGTGCTCCTTTTGGTCTCTGGCACAACTGGGGCTCTGCACGTCGTCTCGTGGGGCAGGAGCTTGCCTCCTGCCCGGTGTCCGGGACGACAACAGGAAACGGCCGGCGGGCATGGGTATGCCCGCCCTACAGGCTCCCTCGCTGGGGTTCGTCGCAGCCGCGGTGTTTCCTCTGTCAGCGCTGGCGTGGATGAGTCACGGGGGGAGCCGGCAGAAGTGGGAGTGCGGCGCCTTAGGGGCGCCGCACTCCCGCGAGAGTCCTGTCGCTTCAGCAGCCAGGCCGTCAGGGCGTGTGGAAGGTATCCCAGTTGGTCAGGACCTCGTTGCCGTACCAGTCGGTCCCGCTCACCAGCCAGTAGTACGTGTGAGCGCTTTGCAGGTGCCCCGGCGGGATGGCGTACGAGCCCGTGCCCGCCGCAATCATCGGCGAGTCGAAGACGCGGTTGTGACCAGGGTCGTCTATCTGGACCTGATAGTGCGTGATCGCAGAGCTAGGCGCATCGTTCCACTGAAAAGTGGGAGTGAGGGAACCCACAGTCGAGCCGTCAGCAGGTGAGACCAGCGTGGCGGTCTGCGCATAGACCGCAGTCACCGATGCCTCCTTCGAGTCCGACGACGCGTCCCCGAATGTGATATCGAAGGTGATGGTGTCGCCGACCTGTGGGGTGGCGTTCAGGTCCAGGATCACCATCCAGTGTCCGTCGCCGGCTCCACCATCCCAGTGAAGCCCGTCATCGTAGAGATGGGTGGGATCATCGCTGCCCGCGCCCGAGGGCTTGTTCACCGTCGCGGTCGCGAGATACGAGGGGCCGGAGATGGCAATCGAGGAGACATCACCGGGCGCTGCCCCAGCCTCTATGCGTAACTGGTAGTCCCCCGACTCCCAGTACTTGGTTTCGACATGGGGATACGCGCGCGGGTACTGGACGCCCCCGATGATCGCACCCGTCAGCCCAATCTCCTCCGTGAAGCTGCCGTTGACGTCGTACTGGCGGACCGGGCCCACGCCCTTGGCGAGCCAGAGTGTGATCTCGTCGGCGCCGGGGACCCCGGGCGTCGCGACGCTCAGCTCGACCCTCAGGCAGTCAGGGAACGTGCCGGCCGGCACGACCACTGTCTCGATGCCCGTCAAGGTTATGGTGAAGGTGCGCGGCCCCTGGAGAACACTATCGTCCCATTCGGTGCTGGACTCCCAGACTGTCCGGCCGAGCGGGAGATCGTTCGGCATCAGCATAGGCGGGTCGAACGTGACCAGCTCCGGTGAGGCGCCCTCCTCGAAGCTGCCACCGTGCCGAACGCCATCCACCGCCGTCTGGAGGAAGTCCATCCAGGTCTCTCCCCACGACGCGTCCGAGACCACGTTCGCATACTCGCGGCCGCCGATGCTCGTGGTCCCCAAAACGGTGCGGACCTGTTCGAAGGCGCCGTGCGTGCTGGACGAGCCTTCGTAGCCCCACACGTCTTCCTGGGCCAGCGGCCAGTAGTCCGTGATGTCGTAGTAGTGCGCCCAGTCCCCGGCGATAGGCTTCCAGGTGCTGGGCGCGGGACCGTAGCGGAAGGTCAGATCAGCCGCCCCGGCGGCATTGGCGTTCCGCAGGTAGAAAGTCCCGGCGGCCGGGTTGTACAGACCCACGGTATCGTCCCCGTCGCGGTCCCAATCGCCCACGACGGGCAGCCAGGTGCTGGAGGCCGGCCCATACCGGAATGCCAGCTCGGCCGCGCCGGCCGTGTTGCTGTTGCGCAGGTAGAAGGTGCTGGTGGCCGGGTCGTAGAGGCCAACAGTGACGGTGCCGTCGCCGTTCCAGTCACCTGCAACGGGCGACCAGTTGTTGGCGGCGGGACCGAAGCGGAATGTCAGGTCGGCCGGCCCGGCCGAGTCGGAGTTCCTGAGGTAGAAGGTGCCGGTGGCCTGGTTGTAGAGGCCGATCGTGACCGTACCGTCGTCGTTCCAGTCACCCGCGACCGGCAGCCACGCGCTGGCCGTCGGCCCATAGCGGAAGGTCAGGTCAGCCGCGCCCGCCGAGTTGGTGTTCCTGAGGTAGAAGTTGCCGGGCGACTGGTGGTAGAGGCCGATGGTCACTACCGCATCGCCGTCCCAGTCGCCGACGACCGGAAGCCAGGAGCTGGAGGTCGGCCCATAGCGGAACATCAGGTCCGCCGCCCCCGCCGAGTTGGAGTTCCTGAGGTAGAAGTTGCCGGTGGCCGGATTGTAAAGACCGACGGTGTCCGCGTGCACCTCCCCGAGCAGGCCGACTGGTCCCACCAGTACGCAGAGCAACACCATCGCCCGACTCAGCCACGCCAGATGCGGCCGGACGCCCCGCGGGGATCGGGCCAGGCCGTGTCGGCGGCCGCCGGCAGTAGGTGGGAGCAGCGGGAACAGCGACCCTTCTCTCATCTCACGCTCGCTTTCTCGTCGCGGGATACACCGACGCGAGGCCCTCGCGCTTCCCGCCGTGAGCCCCAGCCAGCGTCGAGGAGGGCTGCCCTTCGGACCCCGAGGGGACCATTCAGCGTCTCAGAGGGGCGGACAGGCGGCGACTGCCCAGTCGGAGACCTCAAACGCCGGCCTTCCGCTAACCATGTTCCTCTGCGCCTTCCGCAACTCCTTCTGCTCCGCCAGCTGTGACGTGATCCCTGGCCTGGTCCGCTGCTGTGGGGGCAGGAGCAGACGCCACTCCGCGGTGCCGTCGGGGACAGGTCGTAGGGCAGGAGCGTGCCTCCTGCCCCACGTGCTCGCCGGGTGCGGCTGTTCATCGTTGGTACGGCAATGGTCAGAACGCGGTGGCTCGATACCGTTCGCTTGATAGCCCCGCAGTCCAATGGTAGAATGCGTCCGCTCGGCTCTACCGAAGCTGCGAATGCCGCCGAGAACCGAGAGGGCGGTGCAGGCGTAGGGGCACGCATCTTTCCTCGACCCTGGGGCAATCCGGAGATGCTCATGGTCCACATCCCTCCGAGGAGCAGAAGAGATGGGTAGCACTGATGAGGCGAGTTCCATCCTACGGAGGCTGGCCGAAGCAGTTGTGAGTATGGATGAAGCCGCTGCTGCGGACGCCGCACAGGACGCTCTCCGGTGCGGCTTGGACCCCTACCTTGCCATCAGCGAAGGGCTCTCCGCGGGCATGCGAGAGGTCAACGACCTCTACGAGCGGGGCGAATACTTCGTGCCGGAGGTGCTGCTCTGTTCCGACGCCATGAACGTCGGGATAGAGATACTCAAGCCCCACGTCAAGAGCGCGCAGCGCGCAGTGTCAGTGAGTGTGATCCTGGGAGTGGTCGAGGGCGACATCCACGATCTGGGCAAGAACATCGTGAGGATCATGCTGGACGCTGCCGGCTTCGATGTGCTCGACCTCGGGAGGGACGTGGGGGCGGAGACCTTCGTTGAGGAAGCCCGCCGGGTCGGCACGGGGATCATCGGTCTCTCGACGCTCATGTCTACCACCATGGACGGCATGGGGGAAGTCACACAGGGCTTGCTCCAGGCCGGGTTGAGAGACCGGTTTGCGGTGATGATCGGCGGAGGGCCGACATCGCCGGAGTTCGCCAGGAAGATCGGCGCAGACGCGCACGGGGCGACAGCCAAAGACGCGGTGGAGCTCGCCAGGAAACTCGCGCGGAGGTTGTCATGCACGAAGACCGGATGAGCCCCAAGGAGAGGATAGGCGCATTCCTGTCCGGTCAGCCCCTCGACCGATTCCCGTGCGTTCCTCTGGTGCTCAACCATTCGGCGCGGGTGGCAGGAGTGCAGGTAGGCGATCATAACCGTGACGGGCGGATCATGGGGCAGTGCCATGTCAAGGCGTACCGGCGTTACGGGCAGGACTTGATCACGATCTTCTCTGACACCGCGGTCACCGCGGAGGCGATGGGCACGCAGCTCTACTACCCGGGCGACGATGTGCCGCGGGTGCAGACTCCCGCGGTGTCAGACCCAGGTGACCTGTCACGACTGGTGCGTGCAACGCCGGATGACGGCCGGCTGCCGGTGTACATCGAAGCCATCCGGACCGCGGTGGCCGAGATCGGCGACGAGGTATTCGTGACATGCTGCCTGGCGGCGCCGTTCACCACCGCGGCCTGCCTCAGAGGAACGGAACAGCTCGCGCGCGATCTCTACCGCAACAAAGAGCTTGCCCATCACCTGCTGAGAATGTCGCTTGACGTCTCCAAGGACGTCGTTGACGCCGTTGTTGATGCGGGAGGGATACCGATCGTGGTTGACCCCGTAGCGACCGGGAGCGTCCTGGGTGAGCGCCAGTTCCGCGAGTTCGCGCTGCCCTACCTCCAGGAGCTCCACGCCCACATTGCGAGGCGTAACCTTCCGCCGATGCTCCACATCTGCGGTCAGACGAGCAGGATCCTCGATGCTATGATCGAGTCCACGGCGGCGCTCCTCAGCCTGGACGACATTCCGATGGCCGAGGCGCGTGATCGCGCCGGCGACCGCGTGGCCCTCATGGGCAACGTCCGGCCAGCGCAGACGCTCCTGCAGGGAACTCCCGATGATGTGAGGCGCGAGGTGCGGGCGCTGTGCGACATCGGTCGCACCTGTGCCAGAGGGTTCGTGCTGGGCAGCGGCTGTGAAGTGCCGATCGGCGCGCCCTCCCAGAACATCGAGGCCATGATGGGTGCGGCGAGAGAGTACGGGTGGCTGAGCTGACATGGTGCGCGGCGGCCTCTCCGGAAGTCAGACGCGGCCTCGCCTGTCGCCGCGTGAACGACTCCTGCTGGCTCTAGCAGGGCACCCCACAGACAGACCGCCTGTCATCTGCCCGGGCGGGATGATGACCATGGCCACCCAGTCGGCGATGCGCGCGACCGGGTGCAGCTGGCCAGAGGCGCACTCAGACGCCAAAGCGATGGCAAGGCTCGTGCTCGCGACCCGGGAAGAGACATCGCTCGAGTGCCTGTCTGTTCCGTTCTGCATGACCGTTGAGGCAGAAGCCCTGGGTTGCACGGTTGACCTGGGCAATGCGACAGTGTTGCCCCATGTGAGTGCCGAGGCCCTCCAGGGCCCCGGTGACCTGGCTGAGTTGCCAAGCTTCGATCCTGCTCGTTCAGGAAGATGCCCGGTGGTGCTGGAGGCACTGGCGATCCTTCGGGCAGCCAACCTGCCCTATCCCGTGATCGGCGCGGTGGTGGGACCGGTGAGCCTGGCGGCAATGGTGATGGAGGCCGGGCAGTTCCTGCGCCTGGCTCGCAGAGCCCCACCACTGGCTGAGGCACTGATATCCAGGATGGAGGAGGTCACTCTGGGTTTCGCTCTGGCACAGCACTCGGCCGGAGCGGACTGCGTCATGATCGCCGAGCCAACTGCCACGGGGGAGGTGCTGGGAGGGAAGCACTTCGGCAAGCTGGCGCGACCCGCTTTGTGCCGAATCCTGCGAGCCTTACGGGAGACGTGTATCCCCACGATCTTGCACATATGCGGAGATCTGAAGCCACTGCTGGGCGAGATGCGTGAGCTCGTCGGGATGGTCGGCGGGCCCCTGGCGATCAGTGTGGACGCCATGGTCAGTGGCCGCACGTTGCGCGAAGGACTTCCCGGCTGCGTCGCTGTGGGGAACGTGGACGCGGTGCTGCTGGAGCGCGGAGCACCTTCGACCATCGAGAAGGTAGCCCGCGCCGCAGCCCGTGATTTTCAGGTGGTGTCACCCGCATGTGGACTCGTGCCAACTACACCTGCGGCCAACCTCAGAGCGCTGGTTCGGGCCAGCACGGGCGGAGCGTGAGTGCAGGAACGGAGATGCTTCGGGGGAAGGAGTCGGGGCTCATCCCCGAACGTGCTGGCGATCCATTCCTCACGCGAACCGACTGATCAGCCGTACGCCGGCCCATGATCCCATCAACAGCCCAGGCAGGTAGAGCCAGGCGCTGAGGGAGAGTGATGGGAGGGCGCTGAACACGCCGCCGATGGCGCACCCCCGGGCAAGCTGGACGCCCCAGCCCATCAGCACGCCCCCGGCCAGCGCGATGATGACTTGCTTGCGGCCGCGGGGCCAGCGCAGCCGGAACCCGTCGCGGAGCGCGGAGGAGAGGAAGGCGCCAGCGACCAGCCCGACGTCCAGGGCCAGCAGCGGAGAGGCCTGCTGGAGAGCTGTGACAGAGGGGCCTCCGGACAAGAGCGATGCCGCCAGAGCTAACGGGTACGCGTACGCGATCGTCCAAGGCGAGGCGAGCGCGGACTGGAGGCAGTTGAGGCCGCCCAGCAGGACTCCGCCCACTACCTCAGGGGCCGGCGACCCTCGGCTGGCCGGCCCTGCCGCAGTAGGCCTGTTCGTCATCTTCCAGAGAGCTGCCAGGACGGCCGTGACGAAGAGGCCGGCCCAGAGACCGCCAATGCGGCCCCCGAGCCAGACCCCGGGGAACTGCAGTTGCCAGGAGGGCGGCACGAAGGCCCGGAAAGGGTCGAAGACGGCGGCGGCGATCATGCCCGCCAGAGTGACCCAGGCGATGGCATAGCCCTCTCCCATCCTCAGCAGTGTCCCGGCGGCGCACATTCCGGCCAGGCTCATGCCCAGACCGAAGAGGCCGGCGCCCACGAGGGTACCCAGGCCGAAGGGGATGACCAGCAAGTGGCCGGCGGGCGGCAAGCCGAAGGCCCCCCTGATCGCGGCGATTGCCGCGAACCCCACGGTGGCAACCACCAGTCCGGCGATGACACCCTTCGTTGCCTCCCTGCTCCCCAGCAGGAACAGCTCGTAGGCGGCGCGGGCCATGCAGAACCTGCTTCGCTGGAGCACGATGCCGTAGGCGAGCCCGAAGAATGCAGAGGCCGCCAACCATGCGAGGTAAGACAAGAGCTAGCCTTTGCTCGACGCGAGGGTGAGAGTGCCCCTAGCCTCCCGCCAGAGGCATGAGTATGCTGATCACGTCTCCCGAGGAAACGGGGGAGGCCTCCCCGAGATCGGCCGGTTCATCATTGACCAGCAGAATCAGGCTGCCCCACACTTTGCCAGTGCGGTCGAAGATCAGCTCCGCGACTCTTTGCCCCTTGAGAGCAGCGAATTCCGCCAGCGCGTCGCCGACGGTCTTCGCTCCGGCGGTGAGCGTGACGTCGCGGTCGCAGGCCGCCTGCCGGAGCGCGCCGTAGAGGCGGAGAGTCACCGCGCCGTTGCCGCTCTCCATGACCTTATCTCCTCTCCGGCCTTCAGGCCGCAGAACTGTTCGTAGTCCACGAGCTTGGTGATCGTCGGGTCATCGCTGCAGACCGGACATTCCGGCTTCCGGCGGATGGGGATGATCCTGAAGGCCATTTCGAGCCCATCGTAGAGGAGGAGTCTTCCGACCAGGGATCTGCCGATCCCCAGGATGAGCTTGACCACCTCCGTGGCTTGAATGCAGCAGACGACGCCGGCCGTCGCGCCCAGCACTCCCGCCTCCTGGCAGCTTGGCACCATTCCGGGCGCTGGGGGCTGAGGATAGAGGCACCGGTAGCATGGGCCTCGTCCCGGCACGATCGTGGTGATCTGCCCCTCGAAGCGGAGGATGCCGGCGTGTGACAGCGGCTTCCCGGTGAGCACGCAGGCATCGTTTGCCAGATACCGCGTGGGGAAGTTGTCGCTGCCGTCCACGATCAGGTCGTAACCAGCAAAGATCTCCAGCACATTATCGGAGCGGAGATGAACGGGGTGCGGGACGACGTGCACGTCCGGGTTGATCGCCTCCATCGCCGCCTTCGCGGAGAGACACTTCTGTTCACCGAGGCTGGCAGTGGTATGCAGCACTTGCCGCTGCAGATTGCTGAGTTCGACCCAATCGGAGTCCACCACCCCGATGGTGCCCACCCCGGCTGCCGCCAGGTAGAGGCCCACCGGAGACCCGAGCCCGCCCGCGCCGATCAGCAGCACCCGCGCGGCCAGCAGTCGGCGCTGGCCCTCGCCGCCGACCTCGGGCAGGAGAATGTGCCGGCTGTAACGTTCGATCTGCTCTTCGGTGAATGTGGCCATGACTGTCAGCGGGAGCCGGGCGTGGGCTCCAGAGTCACTTGCGCTCGATGAAGATGTGGACTCCACCCGGGCCGTCATTGAGAGCCAGCACCCGATGCCCCTCGGCTTCCACGCTGCGGGGCACGTTGCGCGCCGGCTCCCCTCCGTCCACGAGCACCTCCAGCACCTGGCCGGGCTGCATCTCCTCCAGCCTCAGCTTGGTCTTCACCCAGTTCAGGGGACAGGGAGTGCCCCGCAGGTCTATGCTCTTGTCGGCCTCAGGCGTTGCCATGCTCTGCTCAGCGGAGGGCAGGGTGAGCCGCAGGTGACGAGTCGCGGATGCGCGCTACCACCCGGGGAAGCACCTCGAGGAACCGCTCCACCTGCTCCATGGTATTGTCACGGCCCACGCTTACGCGAAGCGAGCCGCGGGCGGTTTCACGGGGGATGCCCATGGTCAGCAGCACGTGCGACGGCTCCAGGGCCCCCGACGTGCAGGCCGAACCGGAGGAAACCGCAAACCCCTCGAGGTCGAGGCCGAGGAGGATGGACTCGCCCTCCGCATCGGGGACGCAGAAGCTGGCGTTGTTGGGCAGGCGCTGCCTGGGATGTCCGGTCACCACTACGTCCGGCACGCGCTCCAGCACGCCCTCGATGATCGCGTCGCGTAGCTTCGCGCTGTGTCCGGCCTCCCACGACATCTCGCCGCCGGCCAGCCGCGCCGCTTCGCCCAGGCCAACGATGCCCGGGACGTTCTCGGTGCTGGCGCGCCGGCCCAACTCCTGGCCTCCGCCATGCAGGTAGGAGCGGATCCGGGTGCCCTTGCGTATGTAGAGCGCCCCTACCCCTTTGGGGCCATGGAGCTTGTGGGCCGAGAGCGAGAGCAAGTCCACGTGCATTGCGCGCACATCTGTGGGAACGTGCCCAACGGTCTGCACGGCGTCGGTGTGGAACAGCACGCCTCGCTCCCGGCAGATCGCGCCGATCTCGGCAATGGGCTGAATCGTGCCCACCTCATTGTTGGCATGCATCACCGACACCAGCATGGTGTGATCTGTGATCGCCGCCCTGACCTCACCGGGATCCGCCAGGCCCCTCCCGTCCACCGGCAGGCGGGTGACCCGCAGTCCGCATTCCTCCAGGAAGGTGGCAGTGTGCAGAATGGCGTGGTGCTCCACGGCGGAGGTGATGATGTGGTCGCCCTTCTCCCGCAGGGCGCAGATGACACCGATCAGCGCGTGGTTGTCGGCCTCGGTGCCGCTGCCGGTGAACACGATCTCATCCGGCTCGGCGCCCAGCAGCGCGGCGACGCGCTCCCGGGCCCGCTCCATCCCCTCCAGCGCCCGCACGCCGGTTGCGTGCAGGCTGGAGGGATTGCCCCACCTATCGGCCAGGTAGGGCAGCATGGCATGGATGACTTCAGCACGAGGCGGGGTGGTGGCAGCATGATCGAAGTACACTTGCTCCACGCGAACCTCCTCAGATCTGGTAGCAGAAGGCATCGCTCGTATCCGCCGCGCGCTGGCTGTCGCGAAGATGGGCCAGACTGGTATCGGAGAGGGCCGCGCTTATGGCCTCTCCTGCTCGCATCCAGAGCTGCCGCGCGACGCAGGTGGCGGTCCGATCGCAGGCGGCCGTACGGCCCACACAGTCCAGCAGGGTCAAGGGACCTTCGACCGCAGCTACCACGTCCAGCGCGGTGATCTCCGCGGTCGGCTTGGCGAGCTCATAGCCGCCGTTCGGACCTCTTGCGCTGCGAACCAATCCCGCGTGACGCAGCGGGATGGTTAGCTGCTCCAGGTACTTCACGGACAGGCGCTGGGCTTGGGCGATCTCCCGGAGAAGCTGCGGTCCCTCGCCTTCGTGAAGCGCCAGCTCCATCATGGCGCGGAGGGCGTAACGTGCCTTGGTAGAGAGTCTCATGGTCCTGTAGTAATCCTACTGAAATAGTAGACTACAACGAAACCATACCCGTCGCCTGACAGGCTGTCAAGGGCGGAAAGGCAGCAAATGAGCGGCGAAAGTGCGTCTGCGAGGCCCCGCGGGTTCTCCTGCCCTACGGCACATACCACTGGCCCTGGGGAGCAGCCCGAGGGCCCGCCTCATGCAAGGAATCCGCTCTAGAGGTGCCAGACCCTGGGCTGAGGCACACCCGGGAAGAACCGGCCCAGCGCCGAACCACCGACCTGATCCGCAGTTGAGGAACGCTTGTTCATGGCTCTGGTTTCCTCCACCATGGCCGGACGGGACAGGGAGCCGGCGCGGGGTGAGGGCGGCATCGGCGATCCCATGCTGATGGCCGCCGATCCCGCCGAGCCGTTCCGCCGCGCGCCCGACGCGGCCGGTTATGACTGCCAGATTCCGCTGAAGCCGCGGTCGTGCAGTTGCTCACCGGGCACCAGCCTCCAGCCGAACCGAAGCGCGTGGACAGCATGCTCCCGGACCGCGCCGCTGATATCATGGCACCGAACCGTAAGGACGGGATGCTGCTCAGGGGCAGAGGACAGCAGGCAGTCAACGGTGAAGCAGGCCGGCCCAAGACCCCCGGGCGGGGCTCTTAGGGTGCACAACCGATCGGGAGGACGTGGACACCCCTATGGAGGGCAGCACCCTCGTGGAGGCCCCGACCGGCCGCCGCGCTCACCCCATACCGATGCGGGCCCTCCTCGTCGGCGCGCTCACGGTGGCCGTTCTCTCGTTCCTGTGCCCGTATCTGGGCGCGGTGAGTGAGACCTGGGACCCGGGGGGCAGCGCGCTGCCGGTGACAGCAGTCGTCGCGCTCATCGCGTTGGTCGCTCTCAACAGCGCGCTCATGCGGTGCCTCCCACGGTGGGGTCTGACCCGAGTCGAGCTGCTACTGGTCTACGCCATGGTGATCATGGTAGTCCAGCTCCCGTATAAGGGCAGCATCCCATTCATCACCGGCGTCACTGCGTGGCCCTTCTACGGGGCCACTGGGGCGAACGATTGGGAGCACCGCATCTGGCCGTACTTGCCCATGGCGTTCCAGCTCAAGGAGTACCGCGCGGCCGTCTGGTACTTCGAGGGCTCCCCGCCCGGGGTCGGCGTTCCCTGGAGCGACTGGGCCTCACCGCTGCTTGTCTGGTCGTCATTCCTCATCGCCCTGATGGCCGGCATGTTCTGCCTCGGCTCCCTGCTGAGCAGAGACTGGATCGAGCGCCAGAGGCTGACCTACCCTCTCGCCGAGATCCCCCTGGCCATGGTCGGCGGCGAGACCAACCCCACCCTGGGGAATACCCTCAACAACAAGATACTCTGGGTCGGCTTCGCCGTCCCTACTGCGTGCGCGGTGCTGCTCTGGTTCCACAGGCTCTATCCGAGCGTGCCTGCACTGGATGTGTTCGACCTCGACGTCGGGCGCTCGTTCAGGGGGATGGGCTTGCCGTGGAGTGTGCTCGGCGGGTCGTCAGGGATGCGCATGTCGCTGGCTTTCCCCTTGATGGGGATCGCCTACCTGCTCCCTGGAGAGATCTCCCTCAGCCTGTGGCTCTTCTACGTCCTCTTCCGCGTCCAGCAACTGGTCTGGGCGAGCTTTGGAGTCGCGGAGGGAGGCAGCAGTGGAGCTGCCATTGACCCGGTTACCTTCATTGGGATGGAGGAAGCGGGCGGGTTCATCGCCCTCTGCGGGGTCATCCTCTACCAGTCGCGCCACACTCTGCGCACGGCATGGAGAGCGCTGACCGGCCGGGTGCGCCCGGAGCCTGATGCCTACACGCCGCTGGCCGGACAGTGGGCAGTGCTGGGATTCATCATCTCCAACCTCTTCCTGCTGGCGTGGGCCTGGCGGATAGGAATGCCGCTGTGGCCCTTCGTGGTGGTGATGGCGGTTTTCTATGTCGTGACGATCGGTGTCTCGCGGCTGGTGGCAGCGGCCGGCGTGACCCATGTTGACACCGGGTTCACGCCCCGCCAACTGGTACTGCGCACGATCGGGGCGGCCCGGGTCGGACCTGTCTCTCTCAGCGTGTTCGGCTTTCTCGACGCGGCCGTGATGCACGACCCCCGGATCGTGCTGATGGCCCAGGCCATGACCGGCCTCAGACTGCTTCACACGAGCAGGTCGGAGGCCAGGCGTTTCTCCTGGGCCGCCCTGCTCGCGGTGGTGATCATGCTTGCCGTGGCCTTCCCCACCATGCTCTGGATCTGCTATCGCCATGGCGCCACCGCCCTCCCGGCCTGGCCCATGACCACCCCCGCGCGTGACACCTTGAACGCGCTTGACAGCAGCCTGCGCTCACCCGAGATGCCCGACAACTGGCTGCGCGCGGCCCTCGCGATCGGGGCCGCGCTCATGCTGGGCCTGATCGCCATGCACAGCCGGTTCCTCTGGTGGCCGGTCAGCCCGGTCGGGTTCGTCATCGCCAGCGCTTGGTCCACCGACTACTGGATCTGGTTCAACGTCCTCATCGGCTGGTTGATCAGCACGAGCGTGCGCCGGTACGGCGGCCTCAAGCTCTACCGCGCCCTGCGCCCGGCGTTCATCGGGCTGGTCATCGGTGGGTACGCGCCAGAGGGGGTCCTGGCCGCTGTCTCGTCAGTCCTCGGCTATCACTTCCGAGGCAACATCTAGGCTGATGCTTCACATCACCGGTAGCGTTGCGTGAGAGCTCTGCTAGTTGCCAACCCGCGTGCCGGAAGGGTCCGCAATGAGGCCACCCTGACGGGCATTCAGCAGCGCCTCTGCTCGGCCGGCATGGAAGTCTCTCGCCTCCGGGCCTCGGACGCCGCCAGTCTGGGAGAGGCGCTTCGCTCGATACTGCGGGAGGTGCCCCCGGACCAGGTCCGAGTCGTCGTGGCCGGAGGCGATGGCACCGTCAACGCGGCTCTTCCCGCACTCCTGGGTACAGGAGTGCCACTAGCGATCGTGCCAGTGGGCTCAGTCAACGTGCTGGCGCGGGAACTCGGCCTGCCCCGGGCCATCGCGGATTCGGTCGAGGTCGCGACGAGGGGAGTCATCCGCAGGGTTGACCTTGGCATCGCGAATGGTCGCCCCTTCTCGCTCATGGCAGGCCTGGGGTTTGACGCGGCGGTCGTGGCCTCGGTTGCGCCTGGCCTCAAGAGCGCCATTGGGTCGTTCGCCTATGTGGCCCGCGGCCTTCGAGTCCTAGCGCAGTACCGGCCGAGTCACTTTCGCATCACCACGGAAGAGAGGAGCCTGGAGGCCGAGGCCTGGCTTGCCGTGATCGCGAATGCGAGCCGGTACACGTACCACTGGACGCTTGCTCCCGAGGCTTCCATTGATGACGGGTGGCTCGATCTGTGTCTGTTTCAGAGCGGGTCCCGTGTCCGGACCCTGGCCCAGGTGATGGCCGTGCTCGGCGGCTCACACGCGGGCAAGGTAGGAGTCCTCCATGTGCGGGCACGGGAGTTTCGCTTCGAATGCGACCCGCCCGTGGACCTCCAGGTGGACGGCGACGTCGCAGGCAGGACTCCCGCGGAGGTGCGCATCGCGCCCATGGCCCTGAGCGTGATGGTGCCAGGTCCTCGACCGCGCGACTCGTGGCATTGACGCGACCCATGCGATCGCGTATCCTCACCCCCGGTCCGACCGTCATACGCAATTGGGATTGCGAGCCCACCGAGACCGGCCGGATCGTGATGCACGAGCTGAAGTCGGGAGGAGAGTAGTCCTCCGGAGAACCCTCGAGTTGATCTGCCCCGCGGCTCGCGGTGACCCCTTCGGACACGGTGCAGGACGCGACTCCGGCTGCGGCCCAAGAAGAGGGGGCGTTGCCGGCCTGGCGAAAGGCGGTCGGCGCACGAATGCGAGGAAGGAGGTAGCTGGTGGAAGTGGTGAGATTCGCCTTGATCGGCTGTGGGCCAATGGGACGTCGGCTGGCCGACTCGCTGGCCTCGCGTGCCGACGCGCGGGTGGCCGCGGTGGTAGACCCCGACGCAGAGGCGCGACACCAGGCGGCCGAGGCCTACCGGGCCGATGGGTACGCCGACCACGCTCAAGCGCTGGCGCGAGATGACATTGACGCGGTGGTGGTCGCCACGCCGAGCCACCTACACAAGGAGATCGTGATCCACGCGGCCCAGGCGCGGAAGCACGTGTTCTGTGAGAAGCCGATGGCGCTCACGGTAGCAGACTGCGACCAGATGATCGCCGCTGCCGAGGCCGCCGGAGTCCGATTGATGGTCGGGCAGGTACTGCGGTTGATGTTCCCGTTCTGGCGGATCAGAGAGTTGGCTAGTCCCGGCGAGCTGGGCATCCCGGTCTGTGTGAGCATCCGCCGGCTCATGCAACTCCCAGGGACGGGGTGGCGTGGGCGACGAGCTCAGTCTGGCGGCCCGCTGTTCGAGGTGCACGTGCATGAGCTGGACTTCATGCGACACCTGTGCGGGGAGGTGGCGCAGATCAGCGCCTATGGCGGGCAGTTCCTCACTGAGGGCGTGGACTACTACGACATCTACCTCGTGAACCTGCGGTTCCGTTCCGGCGCGGTGGGCCATCTCCATGGCGGGCGGGGAGTGGGAGGGCATGTCTACGAGGGACGCATCATCTGCCCCGGAGGCATGCTCTCGTTCGGTCCCGAGTGGGGCTCGGGCGCCGTACAGCGGGTGGGAGGCGAGCCCGAACTGCTCCGGGCCGAGAGTCGAAGCGGGCCAGTCGGGATAGACTGGGAGCTGGACTCGTTTGTCCAGTGGGTGCTCAGGGACCAGCCGCCAGTGGTGACCGCCCGCGACGGCCGCGCCGCAGTCGAACTGGCCGAGGCGGCCTACCGGTCAATCGAACAAGGCAGACCCGTGGATATCGCGGGGCAGCCGTGAGTGCAGCTCCGCGAAAGGCCGGATCTGTCTCATGAATGGTGAGACTCCACGATGTGAGTGATCCCGATAGGGGAGGATGGCGATGCGATGCACGATTCCGTGCGGATGGGCTGGCGTGATCGGTATCCTGGCAGCATTGGGTCTACTGAGCAGCCCCGCGTCGGCCGCGGTGTGGCATGCCGCCGCCGGGGGGAATGCCTCCGACGGGAATCCCGGAACCGCGCAGCGGCCGGTTGCGACCGTACAGAAGGCCGCGTCTCTGGCAAGGCCAGGTGACACCGTGGTCTTCCAGGCGGGAACCTACCCCTGTTCCGGGGTGAAGGTACCTGACGGCAGCCCGGACCTCCCGATCACGCTGCGATCGGAGGCGAAGGGGAGAGTGATCTTCACCAACGACGGCCAGAGCGATGCTCTGTACCCAGGGTCCTACAACACGATAGATCGCATCGAGGTGGAGATGACCTCGGATCACCCCGAGGGGGCGGGCCTGAGCTTCTCGGGGAAAGAGCACGTGACGGTGCGGAACTGCCGCTTCTCCGCGTGCCAGGTTGGGGTGAGGGCGGACCGCGCGCACTACCTCACCATCACGAACTGCGAGGCGGCCTACTCCGGCGCGATTGGCATCCAGCTCACCGGCGGCGGGGACGGGCCCGAAGGACAGTGGAATCCGCAGGATGGGGGCCGGAATGTGGAGATCCGCAACTGCTACCTGCACGACGCGGGATGGAATACCGAGGGCACCGAGGGGTACGGGATCAACGCCTACGGCGCGATAGAGAACCTGGTGATCGAGCACTGCCAGATAGACAACAACAGCGGAGACGGGATCCTGTACGAAGACTGGGCCATTCACACCACCGCGCGGCACAACGTGATACGAGGCACGGGCATCGCGGCGATCTGGATTGACAACGCCAGCATGTCCATCTTCGAGGGCAACTACCTGGAGGCGAACAATGTCTGCGTGTGGCTGTCCGGCGAGGAGAGCAGCAACCGGTTCCTGAGCGACTTCGTTGTCATCCGCAACAACATCATCGTGCACAACGACTGGGCCGCTATCGACCCCTCGGTATACGGGAAGGTCATCTTCCTGCTCACCTCCAACACGCGGGACGTCTACTTCGACAACAACACGGTGGCGTTCAACAACTGCGAGCGGGTCGTCGGGGTGCAGGGCCGACCCCCGCTGACTGACTACCGGAACATCTGGTTTCGCAACAACATCTTCTGGGAGAACACGGGAGGAGTGGGGATCGACGCGGGGCTGGACGCCAGCCAGTTCCACTTCGTGAACAACCTGTGGGATAAGCCGTACGCGGCCGATGCGCAGGCCAGATCCGGGGATCCTCAGTTCGCGGACGCAGCCGCGCATGGTCCAGAGGGGTACAAGCTGCGGCGCGAATCCGCGGCCAAAGACCAGGGCCTGCTCCTGTACGAGAACCCGTTGGACTTCTGGAACGCGCCCCGGCCGCACCTCTCCAAGACTGAGAAGTACGATCTCGGTGCCCATGAGTTCGGAGCCACCGGCTCCGCTCACGCGGGGCTTGACCGTGCCACGTTCCCGTATGAGGTGCCGCCGTTCGAGCTGCGGTTCAAGGCCAAACCGAGACGGTAGCGCGTCTCTCCGTATGGCTCTCCTGAGGTCCTCCGCGCGTTCGCGCACCTCGCCGCCCCGCGGTCCACGAGGGTCGCTTTGGACGGTCCAACTGGTGTCTCAAGCCCAGTGGACACCCGCAGACAGGACTCCGACGCCTGCTCGGCGATCAGGCAGTGACGCCGGTTTTCTCTCCGGCGAGTAGCGGCTCTACGTACACAACGAAGCGTCCGAATTCCTGTCTCAGTCGTTCGCACTGCTCTGGCGCCTCGGCGAGCGACCCTCTCTGACTCGCTTCCTCCAGTGCCGCCGCAGCCGCGCTCAACGGCGCCGCGGACAGAGTGGCTGCGCCCCCCCTCATTTTGTGGGCGCGCTCTGACACGGTGGTCGTGTCGGAGCGCGCCACCGCGTCTTCGAGCTCGTTCAGCTCCTGAGGCGTGCGTTCGACGAACATCCCAACGATCTCTCTCAACAGCGCCGGGCTCCCCGCGCAACGTGCCAAGGCGGTTTCGTAGTCGAAAGGCGTCACCGCTTCCGAGGAGCCGACGGCTCGGTCGGTCTCCGGCGTTGGCAAGGGTCTCGTCTGGGTGAACGGGGACGGGAATCCCCGCTTGGAGAGGGCCCATTTCCCGATCATCTGAACCAGCCGCTCCGGCGTGACCGGCTTGGTCAGGTAGTCGTCCATGCCCGCGGCCAGACAGGCGTCGCGATCGGTGGTGGTAGCGGAGGCCGTGAGCGCAATGACGGGGACGTGCGCGGCGGCGGTGCGGGCCTCGTGGGCGCGAATCCTGCGTGTGGCGATGTAGCCGTCCATCTCCGGCATCTGGCAGTCCATCAGCACGAGGTCGTAGTCGCGGCCAGTGGCGAGCGCAACCGCCTCCACGCCATTGGCGGCAAGGTCACACTGCAGACCATCTCTCTGTAGCATGGCCTGAGCGACCAGCTGATTGGTCTCGTTGTCCTCGGCCAACAGGATGCGCAGGTCAGGCGGCAAGAAAGGAGCGTTAGGCGTGGACAGGGCAGGAGGCGGAGATGGCTGGTCAGGCTGCTGGCGCAGGAGATGCAGGGTGTCCATGAGGGTGTCGAGCAGAACCGACTGGCGCACCGGCTTGGTCAGGAACCCCGATATGCCGAAGACCTGGTACTGGTGCCGGTCCAGATCAGACCCGATCGAGGTGAGTATGATGAGGGCGATGCCCTGAAGCTTCGCATCACCGCGGATCCGCCGTGCCAGCTCCAGACCATTCATGCCAGGCATGCGGTGGTCAACCAAGGCGATCCGGAAGGGGTTCCCCTGGTCTGCAGCTTCGCGCATTAGGCCCAGGGCCTCAGGTCCGTCGGCCGCGCTCTCGCCCCGGATTCCCCAGCCCTCCAGGTGAGCCAGCAGAACCTGGCGGTTGACCGGATTGTCATCCACGAGCAGCACTCTCGCCTGACGCAGATCCGGGATTCCTCCCATGCTAGGTGACGGTTGCGCGGCGCCCTGGCAGCGCAGGGGAAGCGTGAGCCAGAACGTAGTGCCCCGCCCGGGGACACTCTCCACCCCGATCGTCCCTCCCATCAGCTCGACGAGGTGCTTGGAGATCGCCAGGCCCAGCCCGGTCCCCCCGTACTTGCGCGTGGTGGAGGCATCGGCCTGGGAGAAGGACCTGAAGAGGCCCCCGAGCCGGTCGGGCTCGATGCCCGGGCCCGAGTCTTGCACCGAGAGGCGAGCCACCCCCTGCTCTTCGTCGGTTGCCTCCCATCGGCACCTGAGTACCACCTGTCCCTGTTCGGTGAACTTGACCGCGTTACCTACGAGGTTGCTCAAGACCTGGCGCAGGCGGTGGCTGTCACCGATCACGGATTGCGGTAGTGCGGACGGCAAGTCCGATACCAGGTCCAGCTGCTTCTTCTGAGCCTGCTCGGCGAACGTTTCCAGGACGCTCTCCAAGGTGTCATGTAGATCGAAAGCCGTTCGCTCCATCTGCATCATCCCGGCCTCGATCTTGGAGAAGTCGAGGATATCGTTGATCAGACTCAGCAGGAGATCGGCGGAGTAGACGACGGTGCGTGCATAGTGCTGCTGCTGTTCGTCCAGCTCCGTCTTGAGCAGGAGGCTGGCCATGCCGATCACCCCGTTCAGCGGCGTGCGGATCTCGTGGCTCATGTTCGCCAGGAATTGGCTCTTTGCAGCAGTTGCCGCCTTGGCTCGCTCGGCCATTTCCTCCGCATGCTGCCGGGCCTCGTTGAGCTCGGCGTTCGACTGAGCCAACTGGCTGTTCAGCACGCTCACGTCATGGTAGAGCTGGATGTTCTCGGCGTAAGCGAACACCTGCCTCACCATCACCAGGCTCATCAGGGCCAGGCCAGCCACAAATACCCCCAACCCCACGAACCCCTTCTCGAGCACATCCTGGCGCACCACGAACACGAATGCGGCAAGACCCAGCAGGTAAGGCAAGATGGAGCGGAGGGAGTCGCCCCGCTGCACCTGAACCGGAGCCGTGGAGGCCAGCGAGAGGGCGTCCGGCGATCTGCCTGCGGCCCGCGCCGCGATGATCGGGGCGCAGGCGATGAGCGTGCATCCCACGTTCCAGCCCACGTCACACCATTGGCCGCTCTCATACTTGCCGCTCGCCACCGATAGCCAGTAGGCCGCATCTGCCACGGTCATCGCTAGCAGCCCCGCGGCGAGAGACCCCATCGCCAGTCTTGCCTCCCGCGCCAGCCGCGCCGTGGACATCAGCGCCGCCACGCACGCCAGCACTGCAAGGTCGCCCAGGCAGTACGCGATGTTGACGCTCTTGGCGAAGACCGAGATCTCCGACTGCTGCCAGAGCGGTTGCACCAGATAGTACCAACTGAGGATCCCCGCGGCGCTGGTGAGCAGCGCACTGTCCAGCAGCAGGCGCACTTTCGAGACCGGCGAGAGCGGCCTGAAAAAGCAGATCACGCCCGCCACGAGCGGGAAGTAGAATGCGACGTAGAAGAGATCGGCCCAGCTCACGGCCGGGACCTCGGTCCCGCGGATGACCTCGAAGTACGTCCACGTCAGGTCGCCCAGCATGTAGACGAAGACCGCAAGCCCGATCAGCATCCAACAGCAGCTCTGCCATGGTGACTGCGCCCTCACCCGCCGGGCGCACCATACACATGCGACTACCGCACCAATCTGAATGGGAACCGCGATCGGGTCCCAGTACGCGAGGAACACCCTCTCGGACCCAGGCCTGAATACCGCCAACGCCGTCGTCCCCAGGAGGTACACACCCAATACAGCCAGTGGGATGAGCCACCTGTGGCGGCTCATCCTTGGCCCGGACCTCACAGCATCGGCTGATGCGATCATCGTGGGCCTCTCGCGCTCACGCGGTGCCCCGCGCCTGACTGCCCGCGTCCTCCCGTGCCTTTGGCGGCGTGCACACTCGCCTATCCATCAGGTCCGCGTCGCGGCGCTTGGGTTGCTTCGCGCAGGGAGTGTCACCACGCGGCATGGGTCCAACTGATGTTCAGTATCGTGAGACTGGGTTCACCGCGTGCATTGGGCCAGGCGTAAGCGAGGTTCACGGCCACACCTGGCTGGACCTCGCGGTACACGCCGACAGTCGCGTAGCCGGCAGACCAGCTGGCGTAGTCTGCCAGCAAGTAGTCCTGCTCGCTCAGTTGCTGCTCAACTCCGAAAAGCACCGCCCGGCTGTCGTCCGAAGCTGCGCCGCCGAGGTGGAGTCGCAGGCCCTGCCCGACATCCTTGGTCGCAACCAGATAGCTCGTCGGAGAAGACCCGGAGCCGAACTCCATGCCGCCCAGCGCGAGCGCGGGCCGCCTGGCCGCCTCCGGGGAGACTAGCCATTTCGCATTGAGCAGGACCTGATTCGAAGAGCCGGCGGAATACAGGTCAGCCCCAAGCTCGAACCGCGAATGGGGCGCGTACTGGACCAACACATAGTTCTCAGCTTCTGGACCAAACAGGCGAGGAGCCCCGTCGTTCTCGAACTCGACGCGCAGACTGTCGAGTTCCAGCATATCGGCTGTGGGGATGATGTTGGACGAAGTCGGGAAGGCCCAGACGACCGTTGTGGTCATCAAGAGGGCGAGGGCGGCCAGCAGCCTCATTCTCGTTCCTGTTCGCACCGGCAACAGCGCCGGCGCCGGTTGGGCCCCGCCCGCCGCCCGGGTGCGATTCTCCAGCTTCGAGAACGCGCTTGTCTCGTTCCATATCCCGCCTGCACCCTCACAGCCGACTATCGCCCAATCCGCTCGGATTCCAGGTGGCTGGAGAGGGCGCAGGAGGCGTACGTGCCGGGCCAGGAAGGGGAGGCAGGCGTACCGGGTCTATGTGCTGCAGCGCATTTCATAGCCCCAGACCTCCTCTCCGCACCACCCGCCGCCATGAAATGCGCCCGCGCACACCCGCCGCTGCCGGCCGGCTGTTTCATAACCCCGCCTGCGGCGGGGTTATGAAACAGCTTCTACTCGTCGAACAGGGCAGTCAGGAGCCCCCCTACCATTTCGGAATCGAAAGGCTTCGAGAGGCAGAGGCTGGCGCCAGCGGACAAGGCGTCGCCCACGCGCTCATCAGCCGCCGAGGCGGTGATCATGACGAACTTGGCTCCCGGGAGGAGGGGGCGCATCTCCTTGAGGGTGTCCACCCCATCGAGCTCGGGCATTCTGATGTCAAGGAGAACCAGGTCGAACTGCTGGGTGCGAGCTGCGGATAGGCCGAGTCTGGGTGTCGTGCGCGTGGTGACCCGGTGTCCCTGCGTGGTCAGGATGCTCTCGAGCAGCGTACAGATGATCTCGTCGTCATCTACCACCAGCACGCTTAGAGGGCTCATATCCGCAAGCTCCTTCCGGCACAGCCTCAGCCAGCACAGCCTCCATCTGGACCTTCCACACCTGAATACGAGGATACCATCGGGTATGGCCGGCGGCCGTACGGCCATGCCCAGTCGTGTGCGAAGATCCGTCCGTCCCCCCGCAGTCCAGGCTCAACTGACCTTGCCGCCGAGAACGAGTCGGGGTCCTATGTCAGCATCCGCGGCCTGGCCGGCCTGTCTCGTCTTGCAGTTACAGGAAGGGCCTATCTTGGGAGTTACGTCACAGCAGCGGGGCCAGGAGGCGAATCGGTCCCGCGGTCGAAGCCAGAGCGGTGAACCGGCCGCCCACGGCCGATTCCGGGAGGAGACCACGATGAGCGGCACCCGGACCAGCTTGGTCCTGCACACCTTCGCCCCGCTGCGCATCGAGGAGGGCCCGGCGGAGATCACCGTGTGCGGAACGACGTTCAGTTTCGGTTTCTCGAAGGCAAACGGGCTGATCCGGTCCGTCAAGATTCTCCGCAGGGAATGGCTCTCCCGCCGGCCTCTGCCTGACCTGTGGTGCAGCGAGCGCGTGGACCCTCGCGAGCACAGGTGGGAGGCAGCGCATGAGAAACAGGCGCAGGTGGAGGCGCGTCAGGCAAGCGACGAGCAGGTGGTGATCGCGGCCAGCGGTCGCTACTTCTCCTCTCGCGGAGAACCAGGCCCGCTCAGATACCACCTCACCTACACCATTGACTGCGACGGCGTGATGCGAGTGGACGTGGAGCACGAGGCCCTGGCGGAGGGTGTGGTCCGCTGGCTGGTCTTCTCCGCGGCCTCGGTCAGACGCAGCCTGGTGGACTTCTACTCGCACATCGGCGACCTGGCCTACAGCGAGGGAACCGGTGACTGGGTCACGACGCTCCTGCCGCCAGCGGCTGGTCGGCAGCAGTTGCACGCGGCGCGCATTCTGCCCTGGATGCAGCTCGGCAATGACGCGTCAGGCCTTGACCTGGCAATGGACCATGCGGAGGAGATCAGCCACGGATGGACGGATTCCGAGCCCTACGCCGATCCGTTCGACCCCGAGAACCGTGCCGGCCACAGCTTCGTGCTCGGAGCGGACCATACTAGCGTCGGCTGGACGTACTTCTCGATCCGTAACCTTCACACGCCGATCCGGCCTGGATGGAAGCGATCGAACCGCTTCTTCCTTTCGCCGGTGCCTGCCAAAGCCTACCAGCCCGGGCTCGCAGACCTGCGCGTGCACTGGCTGGGGCCACACCAATGGAAAGTCGAGCCCTTCACGTACCCCAGCAACGAGGAAATCGCGGGGCTCGCTCGCAGCGGGATCAATGTGGTTGTGGGTGGCGCGCACTGGCGCTCGGGCGATTACGAACACCCGGACAACCCCGGCGAGGTCCGCCGCGTGATCGCCGCCTGTCATCGGAACGGCATCCGCATCATCCCCTACATCACCTTCACCGATCTCGAGTACGACGCCCCGATGTTCCCCGAGCACGGCGAGGAGTGGCGGATCGAGCCGGTGGCGGAGTACAAGCACCAGACCAACCTGATGTGCTACGGCGCAGAGGGATGGCGAGAGCACTGGCGCCGCGACGTTGACACCATCCTCGACCGCTTCGACTTCGACGGCCTCTACATTGACTTCTGGGTCGGCAAGATGGCTTGCCGGAACGTCAAGCACGGCTGCGGCCGCAAGTACCCGCGCTTCACGCTCTCGGGTCTACGGGAGATGGCCTGGCACGCCTACCGGAGAGTGAAGGAGAAGGGCGCGGACAAGCTCATCCTATGCAACACGAATCTCTTCGCCGGAGCGCTCATCAACAATCTGGTTGACATCCGCCTGCCGGGGGAGTGGGCGAACATCGAGGAAACGCCCGAAGTGCTCACGCGCGGCCACCTCAACTCGCGACGTCTGGGATGCAACGCGCTCCTGCTGCGACGCCGCGAGGTGTCGCTGCGGTCGGTGAGCTTCTCTCTACATTGCCAGAGCATGATGGTGATGGGGCATGGGCGCCCCGCCAGCATCGCTCCGGTGCCGCCGTCCGAGCCCGAGGGCCTGCTGATGCGATACGCCGATATGCTGCGTTTCTTCGGCATCGGCCACGCCGAAACGCAGCCCGCGTTCGAGCCCGACGGCGTGTTGGAGTGGACGGGGCCGGCCGCGGCCCTTCGACAGGCTCAGGGTCGCCCCACCCGGCCCAGGAGGGCCAGTCCCGAGCGAAGTCGAGGGGCGGCTCCCTACTGGTCGAAGAGCGACCGGGGTACCCTCATCGTGCTTCCGAACCTCTCCTCGCGGCCGAGCCGAGGTGCGCTCCGCATCACCAGACCGACCGCGCTCGGCATCCAGGCAAGAAGACAGTATCTCATATACCGACCGGATCGCGGCGAGCTGCTGACGGAGAAGCCACTGGCGGGCGACCAGCTCGGACCGGTCAGCCTGGCGCTGCGCTCCTACGAGCCTGCGCTTCTCTTCATCGTACGGTTCACCGGCCGCCCGCAGGTGCTCTGGGCGACACTGTCCGACGGCATTGAAAGCGAGCGATACGACGGGCAGGCCCGGCGGCTCTGCTTCGCAGTCAAGGGCGCGCCCGGCGGCCGGTCGCGGGTAACCGTGTACGCTGGCAACGAAGTCACAAGAGGGCGCATTTGCGCTGAGGCAAATGCGCGGTGCTGTACCCAGCGCCACCGGGCGGTACGAATCCGGCGACGGGGAGCGCTCGCGGTACTCGAAGTGGCGTGTAACGAGCCGGTGCAGCTTACGTGCGCCGCCGCCCGCTACCAGCAGAAGAAGCGATAGGGATCGTCCCATTCCTCCGGCTGATCGAGGTAGAGGCCGTCTAGCCAACGTTTCTCGCCGCTGCCCGAGATCAGTGGCTGGCTGAAGCGGCCGAGAATGGGCGTGGCGCCGCTCACCCCCAGGTTCGCCAGGAGGCGCGCCACCAGGACGCTCGTCCGCCGGTAGGTCCGTTTCAGGTTCATCTGCTTCTGCCACGCGAACTCCCAGGGCACGAGTTGGCAGAAGACGACGTGCGCCTGGTCCGCGGTGGCGAGCACGCCGTTGCCGACCACCGAGGCGCCGCTCGAGACGAGAGGCAGCTCTCGCGGGTCGCGGTTCACGACTTCTGCCGGGCTCACTCCCGCGAGCAGGGAACCCGCGCGGAAGGGCTCGAAGAAGGCGCAGATGTGTTCCTCTCTTCGCATGCCCACGCTGAAGGGTAAGAAGGCGTTCGCCTCCGCCTCGTCGAGGCCGATGGCCAACAGGTTGCCCCCTCCCTTGAGCCAGGAGCCGAGGGGCGCCGCGTAGCGCGCCAACTGCCTCCCGCCGCCAGGACCCACAACCAGCACCTCGTCTGCAGATAGCTGATCTCCGGCGTAGGAGCCGAGGGAGAGCCCCGCAGCCTCGAGGTAGCTCCGGCCGGCCGCATCCCCGACATAGCGGGCCTTCCGATTCGAGGCCGGCTGCCAGGAGGCGGCGTACTCGAGAAGGCTGCGCGTAAGCATCTCTGCCGCCGGATCGCTCTCGGTGCGTCCGGTCACATCCAACTGGCAGAAGAGGACCATCCCTTTGCCCTCGCGGTACTCCAGGAGAGGGCTGTACTGCAGGCTGTACCCGCCATCCATCAGCGGGAGGAAGCTCCCTCGCGCCGGCTTCTCGATGAGTACTGAGGCGACGTTGCCCCGGTTGCCGCAGCGCCACACCCGGGTGACGGGAATATCGCACCACTTCACCGTGGGCGCCCCGTTGAACACCTCATCGTTGGTTTCGTACTTCAGGCGCGGCGGCAGGAGAGTCGCCTCCCCCCGCCAGTCGCGCAGGTGCTCATCGTCGAGTCCGACGAGGATCGGATGATCGGGCACTCGTCGGAAGAGCTGCCGGAGCCCGTATTCTGTCGCCCGGAAGCCGAGTCGCTTCTCGAGCACCTCTGAGGTCTGCTCGAACACGATCACCTTCAGTCCCAGGGGCACACGGCGGAGGTCCGGCCCAGGCCCGTCTACGGTCAGGGCTCCTTTGCCGATCACGAAGACCTCGTAGGCCGAGAGATCGGCGTTGGCATCCACCGGCTGGTACTGATGGCCCATCCCATCGAGCAAGCTGGCGGTCTCCCCCTTGGGATCGAAGAGGGCGATCCTCGCGCTCGCGCCGAGAGCCGCAGCGCGGGGCAGGACGTGAATGGCGAAGGAGTCTGTCTGGGTCTCGCCGGTGCTGAACGTGGCCGTGGCAGTCAGCTCGTAGGTCCCCGGCGCCAGGCCGGCCGGCAGTGCGACGCGGATCGGCAGACGCATCTGCTGGCCGGCGGGAAGGTCCACCTTCCCCTGGTCAGCCACGGGTTGCCGAAGCCCGAACGACCACTCCCACTGGCAGCTCACCGTCTCCCGCGAGTTGTTGATGAGGATGAGCTGCTTCTCGACCGTCTCTCCAGGGTGGAAGTTGTGGTCCTTGCTCGTAAAGCGCGCAGGCTTCCCGCCGATATAGGCAAGCAGGGGCATGTTGTTGCGCACCAGGGCCCGCGCGTCGGCATTCGGAATCCAGTCAGATCGCTCGAAGCCCTGAGGCATGACCTCGAATCGCCGGTCGAGGTAATCCGGACTGAACCCCGGGCGCTGGAGGCGCTCCCAGTCAACCCCGAGCTCCTTTCGACTTCGGTCCACGCCATCACGCAGCGTCCAGAGGGGATCGTACTCCCAGGGCGAGTTCGCCGACATCCCCCAGGTGCGGAAGGCGCGCCAGTTGTCCGTGATGTAAGCGGCGGTCACCGTGTGCCTGTCGGCGAAGACTGATGCTCCCACGTCGTAGGGGTAATCCCACCGGTGCCAGAGCTTGCCGTCGCGGAACTGCTTGGCCTCCCAGCGCAGGTTCTTCTTCTCCATCTCGCTCATCTGGAAGGCCCGGTCTCCCAGGAACTGAGCGTCCCATTCGGCAACGCAGAACTCCCAGGGCACCGTCGCACTCCCGAAACTCCGCTTGCCCTGGTACCATCCCCGGTACATCGTCCAGTCCCAGGTGCACGGCGCGGCGTACTCGCACGTGAACACCGGCTTCACACCCTCGGTGGCCCAGTGCTCGAGCCAGTCCGACAGCTCCTGGGCGGGAGCCCAGTTCGGGTAGAAGTTGCTCGTGTGCATAGAACTGAGGTTGCCTGAGGAGTGGTGGTAGACGATTCGGCTCGGGTCCATCCGCTTTACGATGGCCTCGGCGCGCAGGGCGCGCTCGGCGTTGCGATCGGACCACGGGTTGTGGGGCCTCTGAAGCCCATCAATCATGTCGGGGTTCATAGCCTCGTCGTAGCCGGTGGCGTTGTGGCTCATCGAGTAGGCCACTATGGAGGGATGGTTTTCTGCGACGCGCACGTAGAACTCCGCGTGCTGCGCATAGCCGTTCTTCTGGTCCGCGTCGGGGGCCTGCCAGTCATACTGCCCGAAGTGTGGCTGGGAGAGCGCCACGAGCATTCCCACATCGTCCGCGGCCCGCAGGATCTCCGTGAAGCTCAAGTGCGTCCCTGGCTCACAGCCGTAGTTATGGGTATAGACGAAGTTGATGCCGAAGCTTTGCAGGCGCTGCAGCGTTTCTTTGGCGCCCTCGTAGCTGGCCGCCGTCGCTCCCACCTGAGCGTTATCCACCGGGACAGACGAAAGGAAGATACGGGTGCCGTTCAGGTAGAAGTCCCTGCCCTCGATCCAGAATTCCCGGAATCCGAAGCGCACGGGAAGAGCGGTGTCCAGCACCTTGCCTTTTGCATCGAGCAGCGAGAGGCTGAGCTGGTAGGCGTTCCCGGGCGTGTGGGTGTCCCAGAGCTTGTCGGGCTTCCAGCGTTCGCTGAAGGCGACGCGCCCCTCCTTCAGACCGCTGGCGCGAAACTTCTTGCTCGTGAACTCCCGCACTCCGCGGCCGCTCTCCGTGATCCGAGCGCGAAGGGCATACGTCTTATCGGCTTGGAGGCCCTCCAGCCCGGCATCAACCCTGGTCTCCCAGTTGCGAACCGAGGTGTCCACCTTCACATCAGCGACTCGCGCTCCAACGGGCTCACCCACCAGGTACACATCGCCGCATAGCCCCCGCCGCTGGACCGAGCCCCTCACTTCCTTCGCCGAGGCCGTGTCGCTGTAGGAGAGCATGACCGCTTTCAGAGGCATGGCCAGGACCAGAATACTGAGCACGTACCTGCCGCCGGGTCGGCAGACCGAGGTGAGGTCCACTTCCCCCGCCGGGAACCGGATCTCGCCCGCCTTCCGGCCGTCAATGTAGACCTGAGCATAGGAGTTCAGGTATTCCGCGTAGAGCGCGAGGCGCCGCCCCGACCACTCCTTCGGGATGGCGATCTCTCGCTGGTACCAGGCCGCGGTGGTGTCGCCCAGGGCCTGCCCTTGCCAGCTCGGGTGCGCGTGGAGCGTCTGGGATTCAACCTGCATGTAGTCACTGATCCCGGGCCAGGGCGCGGGGACCTTGAAGTAGCCCCAGTTCCCCCCGGGTACCTGGTCGGCCCCCTCCTGCGCAGGCTGCCACCGCCACAGGCCGTTGATGCAGACGCGCCCGCGGGTGGCGGTGGTGTCGTGCTGGGCCTTGGCCAGGTCCCACACCACCCTCACACCTTTGGGGAGCTGGACCGCGGAAGGACTCCGGGGGCCGGCCGGACTCGACGGTGCCCGCCGGAGGCGGGCCGCCCCCCCTACACCCGATCCCATCGCCGCCGCGGCCACGGCCCCTGCCGCGGCCTGACGCAGGAACTCCCGACGGGACATACGCTTCACTGGTTTCCTGCCCATCTTGCGCCTCCAAGGCTGCTGATCTTCGGCGATGCTGGCCTGACTCCCACGACAGCGAGATTCCGCGCGCCGAAGGCGCGGTCCTTTGCCACTCTGCGAAGTAGCCTCGCTACGTAGCACGAGCGTGGTTAGACGTGTGACGTAACTCTCAAGACGGGTGCCAGCAGGAGTCCGGACCCCTCTCCAGAACTGGATCTGGCAGCTGCTCCGTTGAGTTCCATATCCCTACCGTGCCGCACCGGCCGCCGAAGCTGGCGGGGCCGGCAGACGCAAGGCTGCGGGGTTGCTCGCGCCGTCGCCATAGCGGCTTTGGCGCGTCGGCGACCGCAGCCCCCATTCTGCTGGTCGGAGGGAAGGAACATGCGGCGACAGTCTTGGCTGTGGGTGTGCGCGCTGGCCGCTCTCGCTCTTGCGCGTCCTGCGATCGGCGAGACGGTGGTGGAGGCCTGGCGCGGGGGGAATCTGAGTTCCCCTGCCTCCATCACCGTGGACTCCGCCGACGGCTCCTGCTGGCTGTCGGATTCGGGAGCGGGCCAGGTGGTCCACTTCTCCTCGGCCGGCGAGGAGCTGTGGCGCGGGGGCGGGTTCTCCTTCTACTCCATCGCCTCTACCAGCGTCTCTGCCTACCCGGGCGATGGCTCCTGCTGGGTCGCCGACTCGGGGAACGACCGGGTCGTCCACCTCTCCTCCACGGGCGAGGAGGTGTGGAGCGGTGGGGGCTTTCCTTACCCCACCCACGTCTTTGCCAATCCGGCTGACGGCTCGTGTTGGGTGGGCACGGTCGGTGAGATGCAGATCATCCACCTCACTCCGGCCGGGGAGGAACTGTGGCGGGGCTCCTACGGCGCGATCCTAGCCTGTGTCACCCCAACCGATGGCTCGCTATGGCTGGGGGCTGACCTCTGGGTCCACATCACCGCGGACGGACAGGAGCTCTGGCGAGACCACGAAGACGGCAAGATCATGACCGTCTCGCCCAGCCCGCGGGACGGCTCCTGCTGGGGGATAGTGGAGGGGGGCACCGAGGTCATGCGCGTCTCCTCCAGCGGCGAGGTGCTGTCGCGGAGCTACGGCTTCCAGTACGGCAACGCGATCTCCACGAACCCGGCTGACGGCACCTGCTGGATAGCCGACATGCAGCACGACCAAGTGGTACACCTCTCCGCCACCGGTGAGGAACTGTGGCGAGGCGGAGGTTTCAGTTCCCCTACAGGCATCTGCGTGAATCCTGTCGATGGCTCCTGCTGGGTGGCCGACTACGGGAACGGCCAGGTGGTGCACCTGGCGATCGTCAGGCGCAGCAGCATCGGCCTCTATGATCCCACCACCGGCTACTCCTACCTGCGCAACGCCAACTCCGCGGGCCCGGCTGACCTGACCTTCCGGTACCGTCGCGCCCCCAGCACCTGGAAGCCAATCGTGGGAGACTGGGACGGCGACGGTGATGTCACCATCGGCGTCTACAATCCCACCACCGGCCACTTCTACCTGCGCAACGCCAACTCCGCGGGCCCGGCTGACCTGACCTTCCGCTACCGTCGCGCCCCGAGCACCTGGAAGCCAATCGCGGGAGACTGGGACGGCGACGGTGATGCGACCGTTGGCCTCTACGCTCCCTCTACCGGGACCTTCTACTTGCGCAACTCCAACAGCGCCGGGTCTGCTGATCTCACCTTCCGCTTCGGTCCGGCGCCCAGTAGCTGGCTGCCCATCGTGGGGGACTGGGATGGAAACCGGACAGATACCATCGGCCTCTATAACCCCGCGACCGGGACTTTCTACCTGCGCAACACGAACTCGGCGGGCGCGGCTGACCTGAGCTTCCGATACGGGCCCGCAGGGAGCGGTTGGTCTCCGCTAGCGGGCGACTGGAACGGGGACGAGACCGACACCATCGGCCTCTTCAGCCCCAGCGCGAGCACGTTCTGCTTGCGCAACTCCAACTCCGCAGGCGTGGCCGACCTGACCTTCCACTATGGGCCTGCCCCGAGCACCTGGAAGCCGATCGCAGGGGACTGGGACGGGCTGTAGACGTGACGCGCAGTGTTGCAGGAGATATGGCGGGATAGGCTGGAACTGAGGTCGGCGTCCGCCTAGGCGGACGCCGACCTCAGACGCGTCCCTGGGTCAACAGGGCGACCAATCCCCAGCACCCCGTATTCAGCAGATCGCCCACGATCAGGCCGATGGCGAGTGGCGCGGTGGTGCGGTAGAGGCGCAGGCCGCCGTACCGCACCACCAGGGTCTTGCACCCCCAGCCGATGAAGAACGGCATCCAGTACCAGTTCAGACCCCAGCACATCCCGGCCATGTAGCCGACGGGGTGGAAGGGCCACCACCAGAACCGAAGCCGCATCATCCCCAGGAACACCGCGAAGGCCGCGCCGCCGGCCATCGCGATCAGTCCGTTGACATCCGGCCCGGGCGGATGGTAGAGCAGACGCCAGATGATGCGGCCGCCGTCCCCCACGCTCTGCGGCCCCAGCCAGCCTGCCTGCAGCCCCCTCAGCCCGAACCATCCGTAGTGGTAGATGCCGGTCAGGATCACGAAGAGCGCCAGGCCCAGGGTCATCAGGAAGCCGCCGACCATCGCCCGGGTGAGCTTGCGCTTGCTGATCTCGGCCGCATCGGCGATCTTGAGTGCCTCCAGCGTATTGCCCGAGATCACCTCGTAGATCGTGCCGAACCCCTGGCCATAGGTCCAGCGCATGGACATGATGGTGATGATCTCGCGCACCCTGAAGAACGAGGGCCCGAAGGGCGTGTTCACCAGGAACTCCAGCTCCAGCGGGAACATGGAGAAGCCAAGCCCGGTCTCGGCGCGCAGCCGCGCCCAGACCAGATAGTAGCCGAGGACTCCTGCCACCACCGACGCGCCGACGATCACGCGACAGCCGGCCGCCCACGTGAAGTAGACCATTCCCGCGAAGCTGGCCACCATGCCCAGAGCGGCCAGCCGGTAGGGCAGCGGCTCGTCGCGGTCGTCCCTTCCCGCGCGGAAGCTGAACACGGTCTGGAAAGCGCGGGCGAGGTGGCGACGCGCGATCCAGAGCGCCCACACCCCGATCGCCACCATCGCCCCCCCGCCCTGGAAACGCGGGGCCGGGAAGTTGCTGTCCCAGATCATGGAGGGGTCGCGGGGCTGCGCGCCCGCGAACACGGCCGCCACGTTGGCCGCCACCAGCAGCCACCAGAAGAACCAGCAGGAGAACGAAAGCTCCTTCGGGATGAGGTAGGCGATGGCGATCATCCAGGGCCAGAGCACCAGCGTGATCTCGCCTACCCCTCCCAGCGGGCCCACTCGCTGCTCGGGCATCAGCGCGAGTGGGCCCAGCGGGATCGCCGGCACCGAAGGCCAGCGCTGGGCCAGCGCGTTGACGAAGGTCAAGCCGAACGAGACCGCCAGTCCGATCCAGAACGGGTACGCGCTCGGCAGCCGCACCCTGCGGGCGGCCTGATCCCCCTGGACCTGGGTGACCATCTCCAACGGCATCTGGGCGAGCGGGAAGGAGAGCCGCTCGTGGGTGATCCATTGCCTCTGGAGCAAGGCGATCAGGCAGAGCGCGCAGACGAAGAGCGCCACCATGAACCCGCCCCAGGCGCTCAGCGGAGTTTGCCAGAGCGACCACGGCACGACCGAGTGCCCCTGGAAGAAGTTCTCGTCAGCTACGGGATCGCTCGGCGCGAACCAGGTCGGAACCTGCGGCAGGAAGGCTGTCTGCCAGATCAGGTTGACGCGGGACATGTAGTAGTAGTGAACCGTCCCGCACAGCATCCAGGCCGTGGTGGTGCGGCCGATCAGCGGGCCCGCCACCAGCAGCAGCGAGTAAATCACCAGCAGCTCCCGCCGCGAGAGCCGCAGCCGGCGGAAGAGCGGGAGGCCCATCGCCCCGGTGAGGAGGAAGAGCAGCACCACGGGGGTCATGGAGGGGACCCCCACGAACATATCGCACTTATCCCAGGCGATCTCGATGAAGAACGCGATGGGGGTGAAGACTACCAGCAGCGCCAGCGCGATCAAGACGGCGCGCCCGGTGACGCCCTGGGCCCGGTCCTCGCGTGATGGGAACTGCGCCATGGCCGCCCCTCGACTCCGCTCGGGGTGTCCCTTGCGACTGCCCTAGGGGGTGACCCTGAGCCTGTCGAAGGGCCACCCTGTCATTCGGCCTGCCCGCCGCGCAGTCCTCCTCTCCCGGTTCGGCGGTCCACCGCGGCGGATTGCTCCTGCCCCAACCGCGCACCCCTCGCTCTGGGGAGGCCCTACTGCGCGCGCGGCGTAGCTCGGAATGGCGCCATCAGCCGCTCCGCGTTTCGGTGCAGGATGTTGTGCCGGTCCTCGTCGGTGATGCGGGAGAAGCAAACCGAGCCGATCGCCCAGTGGGGATCAAACCAGGGGAGGTCGGTCCCGAAGAGGACCTTCTGAGATCCGACTTCCTTCACCATCCGCGCGATGATCCCGTTCACCCGGTAGGCGGCGGTCAGATCCAGGTACACGTTGCTGCAATCCCTGGCCGCGGCGAAGGCGGCGTCCCATTCGCCATAGCCGGAGTGGCCCATGATGAGCGTGACCTGCGGGTATCTCTCCGCCACCTGCTGGACCAGCTTCGGGCCGTCGTACTCGCTGTGTCCCCAGGAGTGCGTCAGCACCACCAGGCGATGCGCCTCCGCGTACTGGAGCGCGGGCACGTACCCTTCGCCGGTAAGCGGATAGGAGTGTTGGTCCGGGTGGAACTTGAACCCCAGGAAGCCGGCGTCCTCCGGGTAGCGCTCGACCTCCTTCGCGGCCTGCTTCGGGTAGTTCGGGTTCACCACTCGGTAGCCGTAGAACCGCCCCGGATGCTGCTTCACCACCTCGGCCATCTCCCGGTTCCCGCGCTCCTGATCCACCAGCGCGGAATGTGAGCTGCAGACAGTGGCGGAGACCCCGCAGAGGTCCATGCTATCCAGCATCCCGTCGGCATAGGGCTTCGGCAGGTAGATGCCCCAGAACGGCCCGTAGTGCCCGTGCATATCAATGACCGAGCAGCTTTCGGAGCGCCCGCGTGCGACGAACTCGCCTGCAAGAATGGACGAGTTCATGATAGCTTCACCTCGGCCAGCAGGCGGCGTAGGTTCCCGCCCGCGATCGCCGCTTTGGCCTCCTCGCTCACATCGGCCTGGGCCACCATCAGCAGCGACCCTCCCATCTGCAGCTCGGGAAAGCCGCTGCCGTAGAGCAGTCGCTCCGGGCCGTAACGATCCACCGCGGCCTTGACCCCGCCGTCCAGCGCGTAGTTCGCAGTGTCTACGTGGAAACCGGGGTAGCGCTCCATCAAAGGCCGGTAGTAGCGATCCTCTCCCCAGCTCCCGTGCCCCACCACGATTACGACCAGGTTCGGGAACTCGGCCAGCAGGGCAGTCAGAGCTGCCCACTTCGGGCCGACGATGAGCGGAGTCCGCCGCGCGGTCATCTCCTCGAGCAGGGGCCCGAGGGTCAGGCTGTTCAGTAGGTAGCGGTGTTCGTCGGGGTACGCGATGAGCGCCTTGACACCGTGCTGTCGCATGTCGCTCAGGAAGTCGCCCACCGATCCGAGCTCGCCGGCCTGAGGCGGCAAGATGGCCCAGATGGGGTGAAGCCGCGGGTGTGCACTGGTTTCCTCTGCTACCAGGTGATTTCCGGCCTGGGCCGATTCGTCGCGGATGGCGGCATGAGTGACCAGCGCCTCCGCCACCCCGCAGAAGCCCAACTCCTCCAGCAGCTCCTCCGGGGTCGCCGCGAAGCCGCCCGCGGGAGGCACCCGCGCGATGCCATAGCCGACGTTGCAGTCAAACCAGTCCATGGACGCAGTTCCCTTCCGCTGTCCGGCACGAGCGGTGAAGCTGGCGCCGCCAGGCCCGCCGGCCGTGCCGCTCTCGCCCGACAGCAGCGAACGTCAGTGACGATTGCGCGGTCCCGGCGGCCGCCGGTCTGCCGCCTCGCTGGCCTGATCCCCCTCAGACCGAGCCCGCGTGTCCGAGAGAATGTGGTCCGGGTCCCGAGATCGGATCATGGCCTCGTCGTAGCTGATGATCCCTGACTCGTAGAGCTCTTTCAGCGAGTCATCCATCAGGTGCATCCCCTGCTCCGCGCTGGTCTGGATGATGTTGTAGAGCTGGTGGCTGCGTCGCTCGCGGATGACGTTGCGCACCGCCGTGGTGCCGATCAGCACCTCGGTGGCTAGCACGCGCCCCGTCCGGTCGAGCCGGGGGATGAGCTGCTGCGAGACCACCCCCTGGATGGTCGCCGCGAGCTGGGTGATGATCTGGGGCTGCTGCGCGGACGGGAACACGTCAACGATCCGATCAACCGTGCCCACGCTGTCGGGCGTGTGCAAGGTGGCGATTACGAGGTGGCCGGTTTCGGCGGCGGTCAGCGCGGTGGCGATGGTCTCGAGGTCGCGCATCTCGCCCACGCCGATCACGTCCGGGTCCATGCGCAGGATGTGGGTCAGCGCATCTCCGAACGATTTCGCATCGCTGCCGATCTCCTGCTGGACGATGATGCTCTTCCGGTGGATGTGGCGGTACTCGATCGGGTCCTCCACCGTCACGATCTTGGCCCGCCGCTCGCGGTTGACCTGGTCAATCATCGCCGCCATGGTGGTGGTCTTGCCCACCCCGGTCGGGCCTGTGACCAGCACCAGCCCCGCGTTCCTGCGCACCAGCTCGCCAGTCACCTCCGGCAGGCCCAGGTCGGAGATCCCCCGGATCACCGGGGGGCAGACCCGGATGGCGCATTCCACACAGGTCCGGGCGTAGTAGAGCGTGATGCGGAAGTGCCCGATCTCGGGGAAGAACGAGGAGACGCAGAGCCGCCAGGTGCGCTCGAAGGTCTCGATCTGGTCCTGGCTCAGCACCGGGTAGATGAACGCCTTGCCCGAGTCGCGGTCCAGCGGCTCGTGCTCGGTGGCCACGATGGAGCCATCCACGCGCAGCAGAGGCGGCAGACCTGTAACCAGGTGGATGTCCGAAGCGCCTCGGTCAACGGCTTCCCGCAACAGGTCAATCAGCGCGAGACCCATGCTCTCTTCCTTCTCCGCTGCATGTGCTGCACAGGTTAGGAAACCTGCGCTACTCCTGTCTCACTCCCGCCGCCGGGTCCAGATGGTCAATGAGGCGCCGGCGCCAGTAGGGGCTGTAGACCAGCCAGCCCTTGCCCCGGATCGAATCCTTCCTCACCGTGACCGGTCCCATGCCTACCTGGTCGTGGGCAGGATACTGGATTCCCCACCCGAGGTACTCTCCCTCGCGCGCCTGCCCGGACCATTCAGGCGCAGCCAGGTGGCCGCCGTGAATCTCGAAGGGAACGAGAGGCTGCACCGGATAGGCGCTCTCCGCCAGGGCCTCGCCGTTCAGGTAGAGCATCCCTCGGTGGTACTCCAGCGAGTCCCCGGGGATCGCAAGGATGCGCTCGATGTTGATCATATCGTCTGCCCTGACTAGCACGACGTCGCCGCGCGCCGGCACAGTTCGCCGGTAGGCGGACCGCGCGAAGAGAATGCGATCCCCGGTTCCGAAAACGGTCACCGCTCCCCGCGCGGTAACACCGGGCTCCGGCGGCGGCGACAAGCGCACGATCGGCTGCATCACCGTCACCCGTTCCCATCGTGCGGCGAGCAGCACAGCCCCCAGTGTGTAGCATCCGCCCACGATCGCCACCGCCAGCATCACCTGCGCCAGATCGACGCGGCCCCGCTCTCCGGTCGCTGGGTCGAGGCGGAGGCCATCGAGCACCGAGGTCAGGAGGAGGGAGACGGCCACGGTTGCCATCAGCGTCGCCACCGGGGTCCCCATGAGGGCGAACCAGATCAGCGCGGCCGCGCTGAACCCCGCCAGCAGACCCAGCCCCATTCTCCGGTGGCCCAGGAGCAGATGGGCCAGGCCAGGGACCAATGAGGCCAGCACGATCAGGAGCCGCCGGAGAGCGCGGACGCTGCCGGCCCGGTGAGGCCGGTTTCGCTCGAGGGTGAAGAGCGCTCTGTCCCAGGCCTGCGCGAAGCCGGTGCTCACCGCGCGGACTTGCCGCGTGCGGCGGTCGCGCGCCCGGGGCGGCTCGACCGCCGCCCCGGCTCCTCGCACTAGCTCCGCCGCGCAGCTCACGCAGAAGAGCCGCTCCGCGTCATTGTTCGCCCCGCAGGTGGGACAGCGCATGGGCTACCCGGAGCTGGGACCGCCCCCTCGCCGGGTGCGGGTCCGCTCGGCGTCAACGATCCCCGCCTTGCGCCCCGGCTCGTAGTACTCGGAGGTGAGCTTCTTGCTCTTGACCCGCCCCACGGCCTTCTCGAACAGGTCAACGTACTCTAGACACGCCGCGCCCTTCGCCCCCTTGACCTCCACCGTCACCCGGCCGTGCGCGTCAATCACCACCTCGAGTTCGTGCCGCTCCTGAGCCATTCTCCTCCCCCTGTTCGGCAGTCCGCCAGTTGGCGGATTGCCCCTGCCACGCCTTCGCTACCCGCGCCCCAGCAGCCGGCGAAGGGCTCGCCGTATGGGGCCGACCCGGTTCAGCTCGGCCAGACGCTCTTTGGCCAGCTTGCACCTGACATCGGCCTCCAGCGCCCGGTGATAGGCGATGGTCGCCGCGCCGGCTTCGCCCAACCGCTCATGACACTCCCCGATCGCGCACCAGACCCGCGCGCTCATCCGTTCCAGGCTGGAGGCAGCCGAAAGCCTCCGCCGCGCCTCCTCGCAAGCTCCCTTTCGCAGCCAGGCCATGCCGATGAGATAGTGCGTGTACCAGTCACCGCCACCCAGCTCCAGCGCCTTGCCGAAGCAGCGGTCCGCGCCCTGGCGCGCGCCCCCGCCATCCAGCACGATCTCCCCCCTCACGATCCAGGGGTAGGGCCCCACCTGACGCCCTTTGACCTGAAGCGAGGCATCGGAGTACTCCATCGCTCGCGTCACGCCCCGCGTCCGGTTGAGCGCAGCCGCCTTGGCGGCCATCAGGTCGGGCGAGTCCGGGAAGCGCTCCAGCCCTCGGTCGGCCCAGATGTTGGCCTCGACGTTCTCATCCAGCTCCAGCAGGCAGCGCACCTGCCCCACCCAGCCTTCCTCGAGGCCGACCTCGTATCGCAAAGCGCGGGAGTACCATTGCAGGGCCGACTCGCAGTACCCCTGGCGGAGCAGCGCGTCGGCCTTCGCCAGGCAGGCGGACTCATCCAGGTCCCCGCGGTCCTCCGCCGCCTGACCGCGTGCGGCTCCCGACTGGTCATCCAGTTCGAGCCAGCGGAATCGTCCCATCCCCATCCTTGCTTACCGGAAGCAGCGCACCGAGAGCCGGATGTTGCTGTTCTCGTCCACGTGCTCGTCCACCAGCACGAATCCCTTGCTGACCAGCTCGCTCTTGACCTTCTCATAGGCGTACTGCTGCCGCACCCGGTTGAGCAGCTCGGTCCCGATGGCGCTCAGCTCCTTCTGGCTGCGCTCGCCCTGCACGTGCAGCCGGAGGCTGCCCCGCGCGTCCTTCGAGAAGGTCGCCACCACCCCGTCTTTCTCTACCTGGAGGCTCTGCTCGCGCGCCAGCGCCTCGCCGATCACCTCCGCGTTCGCCATTTCCAGCTCAACCTGGTGCATGGTGGGCTGCTCGGCCTCTGCCGCGTTTGCTGACGTGCGCTGTTCGCTCAGCCGCTGAGCGCCATAGCCCAGTGCCGCGCACGCCGCCCCCACCGCCGCCGCGATGACGGGCCAGCCCGCGGCCACCGCCGGGACCACCACAAAGACCACCGACATGGCGACCTCCTACAACTCGATTCGTCTGCCGCCCATCGTGGGCACCGCCTCCGCGGCCTGGCTGGAGGCCTTGCGGGCCCTCCCTTCCGCCCAGTCGCGCAGGCCGTCAATGTCCTCTTTCATCGTCGTTGACAGCGGCACCGTCGCGTTGAGACTGCGCAGGACCGCCTCGGTATTCAGCTCCGTGCTGGCGTCGAACACATCGTAGAGCGCGGAGACGATCGACTCCTCGATCTCCGCCCCGCTGAAACCTTCGCTCGCCCCGGCCAGGCGATCCAGGTCGAAGGTTCCCGGGTCGCGGCCCCGGCGCCGGAGGTGAATGCCGAAGACGGCGGCCCGCTCCGGCCGGGTGGGCAGGTCTACGAAGAAGATCTCATCCAGCCGGCCCTTGCGCAGCAGTTCCGCTGGCATGAGTTGGATGTTGTTCGCGGTGGCGATGACGAAGACCGCTGACTCCTTCTCCTGCAGCCAGGTCAGGAAGGTGCCGAAGACCCGGGCACTGGTGCCGGCGTCGCTGAATGTCGAGCTCTGCGTGCCGGCGAACGCCTTCTCGATCTCGTCCACCCACAGGATGCAGGGCGAGACCGACTCTGCCACCTTGATCGCCTCCCGGATGTTCCGCTCCGACGAGCCCACCAGGTCGCTGAACACCTTTCCCACATCCAGCCGCAGCAGCGGCAGCCGCCACAAGCTCGACACGGCCTTCGCGCACAGGCTCTTGCCGCACCCCTGCACTCCCAGCAGCAAGGCTCCCTTGGGAGCCGGCAGTCCGAACTCCTTGGCCCGGTCCCCGAAGGCGTGGTTCCGCTTGCGCAGCCAGTCCTTCAGCAGGTCGAGGCCGCCCACATCTTCGAACTGCTCCTGGGTGCGCTGGTACTCCAGCATCCCGCTCTTCCGGATCGCCTGCTCCTTCTCGGACAGGATCAGCGGAATCTCGTCCTCGGTCAGCTTGCGCGCCACCACCAGGGTCTTGGCGAAAACATTCTCCGCCTCGTTCAGGGTGAGCCCCCTCGCCGCGTAGAGGATGCGCTCCTTGGCCTGTGGGTCAACCTGGATCTCGACCTGGCTGCTCTCCTTCAGCTCTCGCACCCGCGCGTCCAGCAGCTTCTCCAGATCCGAGACATCGGGCAGGTCGAAGTCAAGGACGGTGACATCTTTCTGCAGCTCGAAGGGCAGCTTGAGGGCCGGCGAGACCAGAATCACCGTCTTGTAGCTGGCCTTGATCGCGGAGGCGACATCCCTCAGCTTGCGCGCCACACCGGCGTCGTTCAGGTAGGGGTGCATGTCTCGCATGATGAAGATCGCCGGCTCCACGTGGTCCTGAATCGCCCCTAGCGCGACCAGCGGGTCCCGGGTTCGCTCGTCCACCTGCTTGCGCGCGGGGCGCCCCACCTCCGCCCCCTCGTGCTTCTCATCTCCCGCGCGGGTGGGCGCGTGCCGCTGCACCATGCCCATGCTGGCCGACCAGACGAACACTTTCTTGTTCCGCTGATTGGCGATCCCCCAGACCACCTCCTCCACTCGCTCCTCCTCCCACGAGACGATGTAGAGGATCGGATAGCGGGCGCGTATCAGGACGTCAATCTCGGCGACTTGCTCTGCCTTCATGTCTGCCTCTGCCACTCTGCGAAGTAGCGCCGCGGCGGCATAGCTACGGAGCGTCGGCGACTCCGCTACGTAGCACGAGTCTTCTCGCCAAGCCGGCGCGCCTTGCTCGCCAGCGCCCGCCCGCCTAGGCGGGCATCCTGCGGCGCAATCGCCAATCCCAGCTCGAGCATCTCGGGGGTGAGCGTCCCCAGCGCCACCTGACCGTCACTCCGGATCACGATCTTCAGAGGCGCCTTCGCCCCCCGCTTTCTCCGCGCCGCTTTCCCGCTCATTCGGCCACTCTCAGCCCCAGATCCGCCGCCAGTTGGCACGCCTCGGCCGCCTCCTCCTCGCTCAGCGGGCGATCGAGGCCTTCCAGAGGCTGCGGTCCGCCGCGGCGGACTCCGCCGCCGCCGCGTATTCGACGCGCCTCGGGGGGCAGGAAGTTCGTCATCACGTGCACCGGAACCTCGGGAAGCTTGTCCGCCAGCATGTGCAGCGCCGGCCGGGTGCAGCACTCCAGGTGGCCCGGCAGCACCAACTGCCGCACGACCAGCGTCCCGACCTCTCTCGCCCATTCCAGGTTTCGCAGGACGGTCTCGAGATAGCGCGGCGCGCCCGCGACCCGGTGCGCACAAGCATCGTTCCCGAAATGCAGGTCGGCGATGAACACCTCCACCGACCCGGCCAGCACCTCGGCCGCCTCCGGTGTGAAGTAGAAGTTGGAATTCCACACTACCGGCAGCTCAGCCGGCAGGGCCGCCCCTCGACCTCGCTCGGGGCGACCCTGAGCCTGCCGAAGGGCCGAGATGAGGCGCAGCGCCGTCGGCAGGTGCACGGTGGGCTCGCCGCCGATGAAGCTGAAGGAAACCGGCGGCGGGTCGCATTCCCGGAGCCGCGCCGCCACGCCGGCAGTATCCACCACCTCATGGCTCTCGACGTGCTCATTGCTCTCGGCCACGTAGCAGAAGCTGCAGCGGAGATTGCACCCGGCGAAGAAGAGCGCGTAGGTCGGTGTGATGAACTCCTCCTCGCCCCAGAGCAGCCCCTCCTGGAAGGCTCGCGCCCTGCTGTCGCAGCCGCACTGGCCGCGCTCGGAGCCGCTCCGAGCCACCCGACAGCGGTGCTCGCAGAGCACGCATGAGCGCAGAAGATCGTCCGCCCGCCCGGCCTTCTCCGCGAGCGATGATGGGCTCCGGCCGCTTCCCGCCAACCCCAGCATCATGGTGACGCAGCCCTCTGAGCTGCGGAGTTCCCTGCATCGCGGCGACGCCGAGGGTGAGCAACCCCCATCCGCGCCTCATTCTACGCTGGCGCCAGTTGCGCGGTCAAGCGACCGACAGCGCGCTTGGCCTCACGAGCCCGGCCGGTGGCATCGCGGCATCACACGCGCACGCCACTCGTTTCCGGTAACAGGGCTATAGGCGCGATGGGAGAATGGGCCAATAGTCCAGGCCAGGCAGCCGGACGTTGGTGGCAGAGTCCCGGAGAAGGAATGGAGTGATGGCCCAACAGTTGGCGATAGAAGGCGGACCGGGCACCGTGCCCGATGGCATGGTCAAGAGCTGGCCCCCGATCACAGAGGAGGACAAGCAGGCGGTGCTGGCGGTGATGGATTCCGACCACCTCCACGGCACCGGCGCGCCCCAGGCGATTGCCTTCCAGGAGGAGTGGGCGAAGTACGTCGGCGCCAAGTACTGCCTGGTGACCAACAGCGGCACCTCGGCCCTGCACATGGCGCTCGCCTCCGCCGGCATCAAGCCCGGCGATGAGGTGATCGTCCCCGCCTACACCTACTGGGCGACGGCCGCCGCGGTGCTCCACCACAACGCCATTCCCGTGTTTGTGGACATCGAGCTGGAGACCTTCTGTCTCGACCCGGACCGGATCGAGGAGAAGATCGGCGAGCACACCCGCGCCCTCCTGCCCGTCCACATCCATGGCATGCCGGCCGACATGGATCGGATCAACGAGATCGCCAGCCGTCACCAGCTCCTGGTGATCGAGGACGCCTGCCAGGCCCACGGCGCGGAGTACAAGGGGAGGAAGACCGGCGTGCTGGCGCATGCTGCCGGCTTCAGCCTCAACCGCTCGAAGAACCTTACCGCCTGCGAGGGCGGCCTCTACACTACGGACAATGAGGAGTTCTACCAGTACGCTGCCCGCATGCGGGAGTTCGGCGAGGTCATCCTTCCCGGCCGGCCGCGGGAATACAACGCTTACACCCTGGGCTGGATGTACCGCACCATCGAGTTCGCCAACGCCTTCGGCCGCAGCCAGCTTCGACGCCTCGACCAGCACAACGCGCAGCGCAGGGAGATGGCCGAGCACCTGAACCGCGAGCTGGCGCGGATACCGGGCGTCTCGCCCGTGGCCTGCCCGCCCGATCGCAACCCATGCTACTGGACCTACGTGGTCGAGTTCCGCCCCGAGCAACTGGGGCTCGAGGTCCCGGTCAACGAGTTCCGCAGGTCCGCCGAGAGCGCCCTCCGCGCCGAAGGGGTGCCCATCTCGCAGTGGCAGCACGTCCCGGTCCCCGCGCAGGACGTGTTCCAGACCATGGAGGGCTACGGGCGCGGCTGTCCCTGGACCTGCCGGTTCGGCCGCAAGATCGAGTACCGCGGTGAGGATTACCCCAACACCCTACGGTTCCTGGAGCGCCACTCCTGCCTCGGCGGCGTCTATCCGCCCAACACCATGGAGCTGATGGCGCTCTACGTGCAGGCCTTCGAGAAGGTCATGGCCCGCGCCTCGGACCTGCCGGCCGCCTAGGACGTCTCTGCCACAGCGCGGGCGGAAGGAGAAGTCACTGTAGGGCGGGCATGTTTCTGCATGCCCGCCGCGCGTTTGCGTAGGCCCGCGACGCGTTGCCCCCGCTCTCCTGCCTATCGCGCCTCCAGCACCCTCCTCGCGTTCCCTCCCACGACCTTCTCTGCTGCACCGGCCTGAGGGTAGCAGCTCGTGAAGTAGTGCTTCCAGAAGATCACCCGCTCTTGCCAGGCGCGAATCCGATCCCTCCGGTCCTCGCCCTGCTGCGCCATCAGCATCACATCGCTGCCGAGCAGGATCTTGTCGGAGATACCGTAGACCGTCATCGCCCGCGCCACCGGGTCGAGGATCGGCCCGACATAGCCGCTCGTGTCCAGGTAGAAGTTGGGGTGCGTGAAGGCCATCCCGATCGCCGCCTCACAGTGCGGCCAGCCGAGATGGGCCGCGATCACTCGCAGCGCAGGGAACTGCTTGATGATCACGTCCAGCCGCTCCACGTGCATCCAGTCTGTGGAGCGTGAGCGGTGCCCCACCGCGTGAGGATAGTGGTCCAGGGTGTCGGTCCAGGCCTGGCCGGTGTGGAACACGATGGGCAGGCCTAGCGTCTCGGCCCGCGCGTAGATCGGGAAGAAGCTGTCATCGTCCCAGGGGCGGGGCGGAGTGTGTGCCTTCAGCCCCGCGAACCCTCGCTCTCTCTGCCGATCCACCCAGTCCGGTCCCTCCGCCAGGTTCAGGTAGCCGAATGGCGCGACTCTCCCCTCGAAGGCCCGCGCCAGCTCCAGCACGACTTCATCGTTGTCCCGGGTTCCCATCCAGTGAGTCAGGGGAGCCGAAAGGGCCCACACCTGATCAACGAAGCCCAGAGAGAAGACCGTCTCCAGGTCCCCGGCCGTGAAGCCCTCCGGCAAGTGACAATGAGCGTCCACTACCAGCATAGTCTCGCCTCCTACTCCGCGTCATGCTTCAGTGCGCAGTTTACGCACTCCTTGCTTCCTGTCCTGCCGGGTGCTTCATGGCGAAGTAGGATGCCGGTAGTGGCCAATCGAATCGTGGCTGGCGGACGATAGGGCCGAGGCCCCGAGGCATGGCGAAGAAAGCTCACCCACAGAGAATCCGCCTAGCCGAACTCCTGGTGGCGCGCGGCCTCTGCGCCGGTGTCGAGGAGGCGCGGCGAGTCGTCTGGTCGGGTGAGGTGATCGTTGATGGCGACATGGTGGATCAGCCGGCCGCGCTAGTGCCCGACACGGCCGAACTCCGCCTGCGTAGGCGGCGCCGGTACGCGACGCGGGGTGGGGAGAAGCTGGAACCCGCGCTCGCCGCATTCGCGGTCGAGGTTCAGGGCCGCTGTGCGCTGGATGTGGGCGCGGCCGGCGGAGGATTCACCGACTGCCTGCTCGCGCATGGGGCCAGCCGCGTCTATGCTGTTGATGTGGGCCGCGGCCAGCTCGCCCAGCGCCTCCGCCTCGATGCCAGGGTCGTAGATCTGGGCGGACACGATGTGATGGCCTTGACGCCATCCGACCTCGTGCCTCCCCCCAGCCTTGCGGTTGTGGATGTAACCTTCCGCTCCCTGTCGGACATACTGCCCAAGGTGTTGTCGCTTCTGGACGAGCCACGGGAGGCGGTCGCCTTGGTCAAGCCCCTTCACGAGGCGAGACTGGCCGGAATGGGCAGAGTCCCGGACCTCCAGCGCGCGGTCTTCACCTGGCTGCTGCCGCGGCTGAGCGAATCGCAGATCGGGGTCAGCGACATCATCGCCTCTGCCTGCCCGCCGCAGGCGGGCTCGCTCGAGTTCTTCCTACACATCAAGGCCCCGGGCCACAGCGCCGCCGAGCTGTGGGAGAGAGCGGAAGCGGCCCTGGTCGCGGGAGCGGCGGCCCTCAGCCGCAGAGCAAAGCCCAAGCGCTCCGGCCAGAAGCGCCGGCGCACCTGGCGAAGATTCGGTCAGGGGAAGTGAGACCGGCCTACAGGGCTACGGCCCGGAATGCGCCTATGGAGTCTCTTGCATTACGGTTGTCACCGCAGTGCAAGAGACTCTGTAGTGCGTCTACGTCCATCTCGCCACCCTCTTCAGCACCGCCTCCCCCTCTTCCCGGTCCCGCACTCCGACGGCGATCCAGAGGCCTTCCGGCCGGAGGTTCTCCATGAAGAGGTCGAGTTCGTCGGCGCCGAGGTGGAGCTGGAGGCCCTTGCCCGCGGCCTGGCACTTGCGGTAGACGTGCATCCAATCCGAGGCGCGGCCGTGGCCTGCGCCGTAGACCCACTGAATCGCGCTCAGCTCCTCGATGGTCAACAGGCTGTCCAGGTGCTTCAGCGCGTTGGGGCCGTCGAGGTGATAGAGGCTGGCCTCGTAGTGCTGACACTCGGCGACTATGCTGGGAAGGAAGACCTCCTCGAACATCCGTGGGGAGATCATGCAGGAGAAGTCGTTGGAGGGCACCAGCCACTTTCTGGTGGAGACGATGCCGGCCCAGGTGGTGATCGCCTGGCCGGCGGCCCTCAGTTTGTCATAGAAGAGATCATAGATCTTGAGATAGGTCTCGGTGACATAGGCAAGCAGGGCCTTGACCTGGTCCAGCGCCTCTATCATGTCGTAGTTGAGCTGGGCCGGGTCCCGGAAGGCCGCGATCGCATCGCCGCCGGTGTGTATGTCGGTGAGGCCGGTGTAGAACCTGCCCCTTCCTGCCTCCAGCATGGCATCAGTGATCTCAACGATCTTCTTCCAGTACACGTTCTCGGTGCTGAACCTCACCTTGCCGACATCGGCCCAATCCTCCAGGATGGGGATGGACCACGAGGTGTCTTCGCCGAACTCCAGCTCGCATCCGAAGAAGGCGCTGAACACCTCCGGGCCCAGGTTGGGGAAAGCGTAGGGCAGCGCGTCGCCCAGGTACTCGGTATTCATCGCGGTGGCCAACGCCATCTCGGCGGCGTACTCCGCGTCCATCCACCGCTCGCGAAGCGTGGCATGGCTGGAGTGCGGCCAGGCGCGCTCGGGCCTAACCTTCGGGCAGGTCATCACCACCACCGGCCGGTCTATGATCTCGCGGCTCCAGAACGCGTCCTGCCGCGCCAGGCGTTGCTCCCAGTCCGGGATGTTCTCGATCGGCATCATCGGCAGTGACTCCTCACGACTTCAGTTCCGGTGCGTGCGCTGTCGCTTCTGTCTTCCACCGGGTGCGCGACGCGTCCTCTGCGCGGCTCGTGCTACGTGGCGAAGCCATTGCGCAGAGTGGCAAAGGTTGGCGATGGCCGCGGCCGAATATGGCGAGGTTGGCGGCGCGTGAGAGGGCCGGCGCGACTGGCGCCTGGGAAGCTGAGCGAGTAGCGCCGCTAGGCCCCTCGGACCCTGAAGGACTCTCCGGGTCCTGAACGGGCCGGGCTCTGGCTCAGGAAGCGGTTCGCCGCAGGCGAATAGATGCGGGCGCGCAGCCAGTCATGCCTGAGGCAGATCCGCCGGGGCGGATAGTTGGCCGTGTCCGCCTGCCGGTAGTAACCGATCCTCCCTCCCCAGGTCATGCGGTTGGCGTGGCTGCCCGAGAGCACGGTCTGCTGCCCGAAGGCGGGGTAGGGGCTCGTGCTACGTAGCGAAGAGTCGCTACTTCGCAGAGCAGCATAGGTGATGAGCGCGTTCTGGGAGGCGTCGGTGAGACGATCCGTGCTCCCCAGCGCGTCGAAGTGGTGGAATGACGTCGCGCCACTCCTCCTCTGACTCACGAGGGCCCCATATCCCTGCGGGGCATGCGTGTAGGCGGCCACCGTGGAGTTGCCGCTGTCCGTCTCCAGGGCGATGTTCTCCTGATCCCAGATCACATTGCGCAGCCCGTCCGAGTCCTCCGTGCGGCGGCGTCGGCCGTCCCCGTCATAGCTCATGGTGTTGACCGCGCCCCCCGCCACCTCCACCTTCGTCATCCGGTCTTCGAGGTCCCAGGTGTGCGTGGTCAGGCTCCCGGCGGCGTTGATCACCGCGGTGTTGCCGTTGGCGTCATAGCTATAGGTGGTGGGTGGTGCGGGCGGAGGGCATCCACTCCACCGTGAGCTGGCTGGCCTCGTCATAGCTGTAGCTGGTGGTGACCCCACCCTCCAGCTTGGTCAGCCGGTTGCCCACCGGGTCGTAGCTGTACGTCACATCATACGCGTTCGCCCCCGACCTCCGCTCCCGGGTGAGCTGGTAGGCGCTGTCATAGGAGTAGGTCACCCGATCCCCGCTCGCCTCCAGCGCCGCGGCCCGGCACATTCTAGAACCTGATCAACGGACCGCGCGAGAGCGGAGGTCCTGCCCTGCATCTCCTGAGCCAACCCCTAGATCGATTCCGAAAGAGTACGGCTATCTGGGCGTTCCAGCGGTGGCCCTACGCACAATGGCCCGGTACAGATCATACCTGCCCCCATTCACCATCCTGGCAAATAGCAATATATCGCTGCCTTGCCAACCCACAACCGTATGCGTGTAGGTCTGGGCGGAGTCGTCATACGTGATCTGCACACAGGTCCCCGCTGACACCTCAATCAGGAACAGGCCGTTCCGCGGCCTGTAGGCCGCCACATCGGAGAGGTCGAAGGCGACGCGCGCGCCGTCTGGCGATGGCCAGAGGCTGCTGATCGTGGTCTGCTGTGGCAGCGACTCACGCACTGCGCAGAGCTGATGGGCCTCACGAGTAGTCGTGTTCACCAGAACAACGAGGTCTAGCCCGCTTCTCGTCGCGGCCACAACGATGCTGTGATCAACCCAGGCAAAGCTGGGCCACGATCCTCCGGGCAATGAGAGAATCTGCGCGAAGTCTGGACGCGCAGGCGTCACTAGGCCAAGCCTCACGATGGACTCGCGGGGAGACCCGCCTGACCACACGAGTACCGCCAACTCCTGACCGGGTCGGTCCCACTCCGCCCAGATGGAGACTGGTCCACCCTCAAGCGGCAGCTTTGTGACTCGGCCAGCAGGCCTCCAGTCGGCGTGGAACAGCCATACCCCGGCCCGTGAGTGCCGCTCATCGCTTCTTGTGCCGGCCGTGACACTCCAGTACGCGGCCCCCTTGCGCACCTGCCAGATCTCGTACTCGTGTGGAACAAGACCTGAGGGCACGATTCCGGGATCGGGATGTGTGTAGAACTTGGCCAGATCCACCCCTGCCTCCACTAGCTCCACCCGGGACAGCGGGGGCACATACCTCAGGCCAGGTGGAGGTGGACCTTCCGGATTACGCGACCGCTGGGCCCTGCAACTACTGCACAGCGCTGTGAGCAGCACGGCGAGCCAGACAACGACACGCCGATCGCGCCATCTTGTCAGTCGCCTCTTCCTTGTCACGTCAGCTCTTCCACGAACGCGTCAATGCTCTCGGCGTAGGCGTAGCAGCTGCCACTGGGCTGTGTGCCCTCGGGAACGTTCTTGTAGTCGCAGAGATGCACCTTCGCGACCGGCTGCCCGATCCGCATTGCGTACCATTGTCGGACCAAATCTTGGTCCGACAGGTCGAGTCCTCCTAGACAATGAATCGCATACAGCGCTACGAATCCTGAGCTGGAACTCGCATCGACCCGAAGCCAGTCGTTGCCATATACCGGTCTCGGGCCCTCGACGAAATACGCGCGTTCCCCAACCACAATCGGGTTCAGGTGGCAGCTATCGCCTCTCGTGGGGCGCTCGCAACCTCCATGGGCGCCGGCCCACAGGCCGGCCAGCTGCCTATGGACGTTAGCAGCACGCAGCTCCGCCCGGGTCCGGCCGACGTACTCAGCATTGTACCCGGCGTCGCGCAGTGTCACGATTGCTGCACTGATGTTCCCGAGCAGGTTGGGTGTGATATCTGCGACTCCGCCCAACCAGAACAGAACCCAACCCTTCCCGCCGTTAGGTCCATCGTCATCTGGGCCGTCGCCGCCCCCGCCTCCCCCGCAGGGCTTGCATAGGCCGTCAACGATCTCCTCGCGAAACGGCTGCCCCCGGCGACCACGGCGGGGAGGAAGGATAGGCACGCGCCACAGCTGGAAGTGACACTTACACGGGGCGTTTTTCTCGCTGCACGACTTACAGGTCTCGACATGCACCAGCTGCACCATGCCCGCCTGTGGCGGCCGCGGCCACTTCTCCGGGTGCGGGCACCGGCAGCGCCAGTTCCGCTTGTCGGGCTCCTTGCACCGGCACATGATGTACCAGTCGTCTTTCGTCAGCCGGCGTTCGCACCCGGACTTCGGCGTGCAAGGGTGCCGATGAGGATGACCGCCCTCGCCGCCTCCGCCGCCGGCTGGCTCCCAGCCCTGCGCGCTCGGCCCGTGATACGGGCACGCGCCTCCCGGCCTCCCACACTGCCCTTGCAGTCCACTCGGGTCCGCGAGCATCACCGGGTTGTTGCCCGGCCACCGGAATGGATTCACCCCCGCTCGGATCGGGTCCTGGCTGAGGAAGCGGCCGGCGAGGTCGCGGTAGATGCGGGCTCGCAGCCAGTAGTCGGCGCTATCCCCCTGGCGATAGTAGCCCGTCCTCCCGCCCCAACGGAAGGGGTTCACAGTGGAGCCGCTGCTGGCATTGGGTTGGCCGAAGGCGCGGTAGTCCGCGGTGTCAGTCGGGGTCTGGGCCGAGTTCGTCAGCACGCGGGTCGAGCCTAGCGCATCGAAATGGTAGTGCGAGGTCGCGCCGCTCCTGCGCTGGCTGATCAGGTTGCCATACCCCTGTGGCGCCAGCGTGTACTGGGCCACAGTTGAGTTACCGCTGTCGGTCTCCAGGGCGATGTTCTCCTGGTCCCAGATCACATTCCGCAGGCCGTCGGAGTCCTCCGTGCGGCGGCGTCGGCCGTCGCCGTCATAGGTCATGGTGTTGACCGCGCCCCCGGCCACCTCCACCTTCGTCATCCGGTCCTCGAGGTCCCAGGTGTGCGTGGTCAGGCTGCCGGCGGCGTTGATCACCTGGGTGTTGCCATTGGCGTCATAGCTATAGGTCGTGCGGGCCGACGGGGTCCACTCCACCGTGAGCTGGCTGGCCTCGTCATAGCTGTAGCTGGTGGTGACCCCGCCCTCCAGCTTGGTCAGCCGGTTGCCCACCGGGTCATAGCTGTACGTGACATCGTAGGCATTCGCCCCACTCCGCCGCTCCCGGGTGAGTTGGTAGGCGTTGTCGTAGGAATAGGTCACCCGGTCGCCGCTCGCCTCCAGCGCGGCAGTGCGGTTGCCGGCGTTGTCCAGGGTGTAGAGGAAGCTAGAGACGCCAGCGTAGGGACGACCCCCAGCCCCTGACGTTCCGCTCTCGGCGAAAAGCGCAGCGCGCCGGGCATGACGGCGAATCCTACCAGCTCGGTGCCTGGATCGCTCTTCCATATCACCTGCCACCTCGCGCATGAAGGATCGAAAGCTGCAAGCCAGGTTGTGATGTAGCGACCGCGTGACGGTTCGAAGGACTCCATCCCGGAGCGGACAACGAAGTACACACGCTTTCCATCCGCTGCGAAGGCGCCCTGCGTTGCGCTGCTTCGCTCAGGCAGACCGCTCATCTCTTTCGGAGGCCAGCATCGCGACCTGCCATTCGCGAGAGACACGATACCAAAGCCTCGCACGTCCTCCCACAGGAGCTCCGAGTTGCGCGGAGAGAGTGCCAGCCTCACGTATAGGCCATGCCGGAGGCGCATGAGCTTGCGGAGTTCGTGCGTCCCAAGACCGTAGGTCCAGAGGTCGAAAGCGCCCGGCTCTCCTCTGCACTCCACCGCAATAGCCAGCAGAGACCCGTCCGGGGACAAGGCGGCAGTGAGTATGCTCGATCCCTCGCGCAGCGTCTTCCGCACAGCGGGGTACACGTCCACCAGTCTCCTCCACCGATCGGTTCTCGGCGCCCAGCTCCACGGAGGATCCTGGATGATCTCCGGTGACCTCATGGCCACCAGCAAGTCGCCCGAGGAGGCGGTAGACGAGAGAAGGCACAAGGTCATGTCTCCGGGACGTGCTGGGGACGCGACCCCGATGGCGGAGACCCGCCCAGTCTGGATCTGGTATTGGTAGGCCCTCACCTCTTGGTGACCTGACTGGCCGCTCCAGCAACCGATGACCGCGCAGGCCGTACTTGCCATCGCCACCGGCCCGCTGTAGTAGCCCCCGGGAATCGGCGGTAACTCGCGTTCCAGCTGGGATTCCGCCCGCTGATGCCCGCGCATCGGCAGCTCCTGGAGGCTGTATCGGCCCGCATCTGTCTGCAGGATAACGATCGTGTCACCCAGGCCAGACGCCGGGGCCGGCTCCCCGTTCCTAGCCGGCGACCCGCGCGCCTTGTCGCCAACAAGAGCTGGCTCACGGCTGCCTGGCAGCTGAGCGCGCCCTGCCTTCTGCTCAGTGAACGCCGGAACTGCCAGGAGTGCGAAGGCGAGGGTAGCTCTGCAGAGCGCTGCACCGCGAAGGCCCCGCGCGAATGTGTGCCTCCCCTCAGACACCAGCAGCAGGCGCGCTCGGCCTGAGTTCCTCACGGCCAGTAGCACAGGTGCTGAAAGTGTGGCTGGTCGCCTGTTGAGCCAGGCACGTCCGGGTCTGCGCGAAACGCGTACGAGAATTCGTGGCCTTCCCAGACCCGGATCCGCGGGCCGTGGTACCATCCGAAGAACTCCATCACCTTCTGGATGCACATGGGGGGTCTTCGCCACATTCGCCACGTATCGCCGCTGTTGTAGATGTCAACCGCATAGCCGGCCGCATGAGCGGACGGATGACCGTAACGGCACCCCTTGAGGGTCTTGGTGTCCCTCCACATGAAACCTTCTGCCCTGTCGATCCAGTTGTAGTCCTTCGCCCGGCAGCAGTACTTGATCCACCACCCCGCGGCTTCCAGACTGGGCTGCGCCGATTCGTGGACCAGCGGTTTCTTGCCAAGGAAATCTGCCTCCTTCATTTTGCTGCTGATACTCGTCGGTACGGACTGGGGGCCGCACCCGTAGGGCCGCCGCGTGACCCCCATTCTGCTGAGGCACTCGCTCACGTCTTGGGGGGGCAACTCCCGCGGGAAGGGCGTCATGAAGATCATGACGCAGGGCGGAGGCAGCTCGCATACGCCCTCGACCAGCTTCTCCTCGGTGATCGGGAAGTCCGCGTGGGGCGTCCTTATCCGGCCCTGTAGGTAGGCGCGGCAATTCCGCTCCTCGCGGACTACGGCCCTACAGTCGCACTGCACGCTGTTGACGCGCACGTAAGGGCCGTACCGACCTCTTCTGCGCCAGTAGCCCCACGGAGGTTTGACCAGGCAAGAGAAGCCTTCTTCATCACCAGTGCACGCAATCTTCATCAGCGATGACGCCTCTGCCGCGCTGGGTCCGGCCGCCGCGACGGGTAGGCCCAAACTGGGGCCGGAGGTCGCGATCTCTGCTGCTCTCAGGCGCTGACCGCCAAACAGGTTCGTCGGAGGCGAATGCCGGCGCTCCCCTGGGGCGTGCTCGGCGGCACCATGCCGTGCCCAAAGCACTTGGTACCCCTGAACACATCCCTGCCTCCCGCTGGGATCGGAGAGCATCACCGGGTTGTTGCCGGGGAAGCGGTAGGGGTTCGCGCGCCTCAGCGGATCCGTGCTGAGGAAGCGGCCGGCGAGGTCGCGGTAGATGCGCGCCCGCAGCCAGTAGTTCGCCGGATCGGGCTGGCGATAGTAGCCCCGCCTCCCTCCCCAGGTCATGCGGTTGGCGTGGCTGCCCGAGAGCACGGTCTGCTGACCGAAGGCGCGGTAGAGGTAGGTGATGAGCGCGTTCTGGGAGGCGTCCGTGAGGCGGTCCGTGCTCCCGAGCGCGTCCCTTCGGCTCTGCTCAGGGTAAACTCCGTGGTGGAAGGAGCTGGCCCCGCTGCGCCGCTGGGAGATGAGCGCCCCATATCCCTCCGGAGCATGCGTGTAGGCGGCCACCGTGGAGTTGCCGCTGTCGGTCTCCAGAGCGATGTTTTCCTGGTCCCAGATCACATTCCGCAGGCCGTCCGAGTCCTCCGTGCGCCGGCGCTTCCCGTCGCCGTCATAGCTCATGGTGTTGACCGCGCCCCCCGCCACCTCCACCTTCGTCATCCGGTCCTCTAGGTCCCAGGTGTGCGTGGTCAGGCTGCCGGCGGCGTTGATCACCTGGGTGACCAGTTCGCCCCCGCTCAGGTTAACGCGCCGATGAGCCGACACCTGCGCCCCGATTCTGCCCTCTCAGATAGGTCCCCCGCGCGGGTGGGCAGGAAGTGTGTCGTCAGCATTGTACGACCGGGGGTGGGACAGGTGTCAAGAGGAACCCGTGCCTCTGACTCCTAAGTTTGTGCGTGAGGTGTGGGGATGTCGCTGACAGGCCAACCGAGCGGGGAGCTGACCGCGCTCGAGGAGAAGCTGGGGAGCTTCGAGTCCGACGAGCGCAGGCAGGCGCTGGCGGCCATCTGCCGGATGGCCGAGAGCGGAGCCATCGCCCTCCCCAAGGCCGGGACGGACGTGAATCTGCATTGCCACACTTTCTTCTCGTACAATCCCTATGGCCACTCGCCGAGCAGGTTCGCCTGGCTGGCGCGACAGGCGGGACTGGCGGTGGCGGGGATTGTGGACTTCGACGTGCTGGACGGGCTGGAGGAGTTCCTGGCGGCGGGCCGGGCGCTGGGGCTGAAGGCCTGCGTGGGGCTCGAGACGCGGGTCTACATCCCCGAGTTCGCGGATCTGGTGATCAACTCGCCCGGAGAGCCGGGCGTCTCCTATCACATGGGAGTCGGATTCCCGACCTCGCGGCTCAGCGACAGGGAAGCGAAGTTCCTGTCGCACTTGAGCGCGATTTCGCAGGAGAGAAACCGGGAGCTGACGCAAAGGGTGAATGCACACCTGAGCCCGGTGAATCTGGACTACGACCGTGATGTGCTGCCTCTGACGCCTTCCGGGAACGCCACGGAGCGGCATATCTGCCTGGCCTATGCGCTCAAAGCACGGGCCGTTTGCGCCGATGCGCGAGAGTTGGCTCGGTTCTGGAGCGAGAGGCTGGGGGTCGAGGCGAGCGCGCTCGACCTTCCGGCAGGAGTCGGTCTGCAATCGCTGATCCGGTCCAAGACGATGAAGAGGGGAGGCGTCGGCTACGTCCAGCCGGACGCGGGGTCGTTCCCGCACCTGGCCGAGACCAACCAGTTCATCCTGGCGGCGGGTGGCATTCCGACGCACACCTGGCTCGACGGGACCTCGGAGGGCGAAAGGCGGCTGGAGGAGTTGCTGCGGGTCGCGATGAGAATGGGTGTGATGGCGATCAACGTCATCCCGGACCGCAACTACACTCCCGGGAATCCGGATGTGAAGCTGGCGAACCTCTGCCGGGCGGTCGAGATCGCGGAGGCATTGGACCTGCTGGTGGTAGTGGGGACGGAGATGAACAGCCCGGGCCAGAAGCTGGTGGACGACTTCGGGTCAAAGGAGCTGGCCCCGCTCGTGCCCGTGTTCCTGAGGGGCGCGCACGCGGTGTACGCGCATTCGGTGCTGCAGCGGAAGTGCGGGCTGGGTTACGCGAGCCGATGGGCGCAAGACCGTTTTGCGGAGCTGCGCCAGCGGGCTACCTTCTTCGCACAAGTGGGGGCGCGGCTGTCGGTCGGCGAAGAGGACGCCCTGGCTGGCCTGACGGAGGAGGCTTTGCCGGAGGCGATCCTCAAGAGAATCGAGCAGTGATCAGCAGATGAAGCACGAACTGCCGAGAACACAGCGCGCGGTGCAACTGGTCGGGCCGGATGCGCTCAGGCTGAACCCGGAGAAGCGTGTCCCCCCGCCGGGGCCGCATCAGATCGTCTGCCGGGTGGAGGCGGTTGGGCTCTGCTTCTCCGATCTGAAGCTGCTGAAGCAGTTCTCCAGCCACCCCCGCAAGGCCGCGATCGTCTCCGGAGTCGGCCCAGAGGTGCTGGCTGAGATCCCGAGCTATGTGCCCGGAGACGCGCCTACGGTGCCGGGACACGAGACGGTGGTGCGAGTGTGCGCAGTGGGCGATCGGGTGAGTATCTGCCGGCCGGGAGAGCGCTATCTCGTACAGACCGACTACCGGTGGCTGCGTACTCCTGGCGCGAACGCCGCCTTCGGCTACAACTTCGAGGGTGCGCTCCAGGAGTACGTGTTGATGGATGAGAGGGTGATCACCTCTCCTGAGGGCGAGTCAATGCTGATCCCTGCCCCGGAGCATCTTTCGGCCTCCGCCATCGCGCTGGTCGAGCCCTGGGCCTGCGTCGAGGACGCATACGTGACAACGGAGCGCCAGAGGCTGAAGGACGCAGGCCGGATGCTAGTGGTGGCCGAAGAGGAGGTCAGCGAAGGGGCATTCACCGCGCTGCTGGCGCGCTGGGGGAGGCCGGGGGAGGTCACATGGGTCTCCCCGCGTGGCCGACCGGCCCCGGTCGGCCTTCCGGTCAAGGAGGGGAAGGATCTGGCAGGGCTGCCGGAGGCCGGCTACGATGATGTGGTCTATTTCGGCAGCAGGCCGGAGACCGTCGAGACGCTCTTCGGGAAGCTGGCGGCCGGAGGCTTGCTCAACGTGGCGCTCTGCGGCGGGAGACTGGCGCGACCAGTTGCTCTGCCCGTTGGTCGCGTGCACTATGCCGGCATCCGGATCGTGGGCACGATGGGAGATGACCCCGCGGATTCCATGAAGACCATTCGGCCTTCGGGGGAGATTCGGGCCGGGGATGCTATCAACGTGGTTGGGGCCGGCGGGCCGATGGGGGTGATGCACGTCATCCGGAACCTTTCGCTGGGGTTGGATGGCCTGACCCTGGTGGCAAGCGATGTGGACGACGAACGGCTTTCCGCGCTGGGCCGGATCGCCGGCCCGCTGGCCGCGGAATCCGGGGTCGCGTTCCGCACCTGCAGCCCGGTCAGGGAAGCTGCGCCCGGACCGTTCACGCAGACCATCATACTCGTGCCCCAGCCCAGCCTGGTGGCCCAGGCCGTCAAGCAGGCCGCCGAGGGAGGCGTGATCAACATCTTCGCGGGGATACCCCCTGAGGTCACCGCGGAGGTTGACCTCGGTGCTTACATCGGCAAGCGGCTCTATCTCATCGGCACCAGCGGCTCTACGCTGCAAGATATGAGGGCGGTGCTGGCGAAGGTGGAGGCAGGACGGCTGGACACCAACCTGTCCGTGGCGGCCGTCAGCGGCCTGGAGGGAGCGGCTGACGGCATGCGGGCGATCGAGAGCCGAGAGGTGAGCGGCAAGATCGTCGTCTACCCGGAGTGCCGCGGCCTCGGTCTGGTCAGGCTGGAGGAACTGGAAGGACGCCTTCCGTCAGTGGCGGCGTTCGTCGAGCGCGGCCTCTGGAACCCGCAAGCCGAGAGGGAGTTGCTGCGAGTCTGCGGCGCGCCCCGCGCGGCTCAGTGAGGACGGCATGACGACCGGATCATTCCTCGCTTTCGATCTGGGCGCCTCCAGTGGGAGAGCGATGCTGGGCAGGCTGGCGGAGGGCCGCATCGCCATCCGCGAGCTTCACCGTTTTCCCAATGAGATGGTCGAGCTGGGTGGGCATCTGCACTGGAACATCGTGCAGCTCTACCAGGAGATCAAGCAGGGGATGAAGCTCTGCGTCGCGCAGGGGGAGGCGAGGCCGGAGGGTCTTGCCCTCGATACCTGGGGCGTGGACTTCGGGTTTCTGGCGGCCGATGGAAGTCTGCTCGCCCTGCCGTTCGCCTACCGCGATCCAATGACGAATGGAGCGCCCGAGGAGTTCTTCAAGCGGGTGCCGCGCAGTCGGGTCTACGAGCTAACCGGCATCCAGTTCATGCAGATCAACACGCTCTTCCAGCTCTGCGCGTTGGTGCGCGACCGGTGGCCGCCGCTGGGGGTGGCGGACGCCTTCTTGATGGTCCCCGACCTGCTCAACTACCTCCTGACGGGCACAAGGAAGACCGAGTTCACGATCGCGACCACCTCCCAGCTCTACAACCCCGTCAAGCAAGACTGGGAGGAGGAACTGCTGACCGCGCTCGGGCTCCCGCGAATGATGATGCAGGAGATCGTGCCTCCGGGGACAGTGATCGGCGACCTGCGGCCGGCGGTGGCGGCCGAGACCGGCCTGGGGAGCGTGCCGGTGATCGCGACCACCAGCCACGACACCGCCTCCGCGGTGGCCGCGGTGCCGGCCGAGGGCACGGACTGGGCCTACATCAGCTCTGGCACCTGGTCTCTCGTCGGCTTTGAGAGCGGGCGGCCGGTCATCACCAAGCAAGCGCTCGACCTGAACGTGACGAACGAGGGCGGGGTCGGTGGGACTTTCCGCGTGCTCAAGAATGTAACCGGCCTGTGGCTGGTGCAGGAGTGCCGCAGCAGTTGGGCGCGGGAGCGCGAGTACGGGTATGGCGAACTGGCCGAAATGGCGACCGCCGCGCCGCCCTTCGCGGCACTGGTTGACCCGGACCACGCCAGCTTCCTGAACCCGGCGGAGATGCCGGAGGCGATCTGTCGGTACTGCGCAGCGACCGGGCAACAGAGGCCCGCTGGGCCGGCGGAGTTCATGCGCTGCATTCTGGAGAGCCTGGCGCTGAAGCAGCGGATGGTGCTGGAGCAGCTTCGGGAGTTGCGGGGGCGTCCGTTCGAGACCGTGCACATCATCGGGGGCGGCAGCCAGAACGAGACGCTCTGCCAGTTCACGGCGAATGCCACCGGCCTGCCGGTGCTGGCCGGGCCGGTGGAGGCGACCGCAGTCGGCAATCTGCTGGTCCAGGCCCTGGGGCTGGGGCACATCACCTCACTCGCCGAGCTGCGAGAGGTGGTCAGGCGGTCCTTCCCGCTCCGACGGTACGAGCCCGCGAACACCGCGGCCTGGGACTCAGCCTACGCCCGCTTCCGCGAGCTGATCCCGCGGTAGCGCAGGTCCGCGATCTGCGTTTACCTGACCGCGAACGCCCAGAGCGTCGGCAAAGCGGTCTCGCGGCTTCATACCCACAGTTGCAGCTTCCCCAAGCCCTCGCGAGGCCGTATCGTTGCCACGCGGCGCGCCGGATGCCATTACCAGTGACGACAGAACGAGTATGGAGCGGGGTCAGTGCCGTCGTGAGTGCGGAAAGCAAGTCCCTCCTCAGAGGATCTGTTCTGAGCCTGTGTGGCTGCAGGAGAGGTGCTCGCGGAAGAAGAGGGAGAAGTGCCTCCGACGAGGAAACTGCTCCCTGAGGGCATTGCGGGGCGGCCCATGCGGTCCCACTTGCGAGACGGCGTGGCCGCGATCCCCGATAGGTGGCTCTCCCGCTAGCAGGATGAGCCAGGTTGGGGTATAACTAATGGTGCGGTGACCTGCACGTCTGACAGGAGAGTCCTAGTGCCCACTTTCGAAGGGCAGTTCCTCAGCATCGTATTCCTGGGAAGGCACAACCCGCAGATCCTCAACCACGACTTCCTCGTAGATCAGACCGTGTTGCCGCGTGATCGCGAGCCGTTCCAGAGTCTGCTGGCCAAGGAAAGGAACAAGCAGTTCGATCAGTTCATCTCGACCCCCGTCATGGCAACAATCCGCTATGGGCCGGTCTCCATCATCGTGGACGAGAATCGGTACCAGATCAAGGACGACCGCCTGGCCGATCCGGCATCCAGTCCGATCATGGGCATCGCGAGGAAGTACTTCGGCGACCTGCTTCGTTATACGCCTCTCAAAGTTGGTGGGGTGAACCTGAATGGGGTGATACGGTTCACTGACGAAGAGGACCTGGGGCGATTCGAGCAACGTGAGGGACTCAACAGGCAGGCGATCTCCGGTCTGATCGGTCAACCTGCCTTTAGGGCGAGCTTGACGCTTGGCTTCGCATGGCACAAGGGACTTGTCGAGGTTCGACTTCACAGAGCGAAGAACGAACCGGAGACGATTCGGGCTAACTTCAACTATGAGTTCGGATACAGCGACATAGATTCGTTCCTGGCAAACCTAGATGACGTTGGGCTGGTCTACCAGCGATTCCGCGAGTTTCTGGCATCTCTGGAGGTTGTTGCGTGAGCGTGGTCGACGTAGGGAATGTGACGTCTCAAACGATGGGTTGGTGGCACAGGAAGCTCGACCACCAAGAGGACATCGGGACGGCAGTTGTCGTTGCATGTGGCGATGTAGAGCCCAGGCTGATTCCTGACGACTACGATGTAGTAGTAGCCCTCGGTACAGGAGGAATCTCCGTCGGTGAGTGCAAGCAAGCGCAGCCGGGGGTAGTGACGCACTTGGAGGGCTTCGCCTCACCCCTGGATCTGGCCAATGTGACCGAAAGGGCGTGGGTTTCGTTCGGCCATGTCATGTGTACACCAGCGGGGAACCAACCGGTGCAGATCGGCGAATATCTGGATCGGTGGACTGGCCGCGGGATGACTGGCGGACCTATCGGCCCCCGCGGACTCGATTTCAGGCCCGGGAACGTCAGACCCCTCAGCGCTGAAGAGATCTCCTTCTGCCTGTGTGAGGACCTGACCGATTCGCTTCTTCTGGCGATTAGCCTGGCCCAGCAGTACCTGGAGCCCATACAGCCCCTTGAAGTCCAACTGGAGCACGACCCTGAATCCACAGAAGAGTGGCTAACGCTGAGGGTGGTCGTTGCGGGAGACAACGAAAGCATTCTGACTCATTACGACAACTACGTCAGGGACTGGGTCGCACAAGTGCTGTGGCCCGAGGTGAACAGGATTCGCCTCAGCTACGACGTGGCCGAATGATGGACCCGCAACACTTCCTGGATCTGGCACGCCTGCTGTCTGCCAGGGACGACGCGTCTGCTTGCCGAACGGCCATAAGCCGTGCCTACTACGCAGCCTACCATGTGGCCGCGGGGATGCTAAGGAACGAAATGGGGGTCCGTATCCCTTCCGGGGCAGAGGGGCATGGTGCCGTGCACAATTGCCTCGCTCTATGCGAGGACCCCGATATAACGCCCGTCGGTCACAGGATCGCGAACCTCTACGGTGACCGTGTCCGCGCGGACTATCACCTTGACACACGATACGTCGAGAAGGCTAGGAACGCACGAGTCCGAGTTGAGGATGCCCAGATGATCATAGGCATCTTGCGGAAGTGCTTGGGAGACAACGCTAGACTCGGGGCAATGCGGGACGCGCTGAGTAAGGCAGCAGCAACAAAGCGATTCCTACTCTAACCGTCCCTCAAACGGCTCGATCGGCGAGCCATCGCCACGCGCAGCATAGCCCCGGCCACTCGGCTGACAAGGAGACAGTGCATAGCCAGGGACGAAGTGTGTGTCTAGTAGGATCTCGCCCCTTCGTTTCTGGGTTCGGTTCCGTCTCCTACCCCCTGGAACGCATGAGTTTGCAGTTCGCCTCTCCGCCATTGAGCAGATAGAGCAAGGGCAGGGGCCGGTCGGCGCCCTCGACATAGCCAGGCCGGGCCTGCCAGGGCGTGACGGAGAGCACGTTCGCCAGGTCCATCCAGTACTGAAGCCGGGCCGGCTTCAGTCCCCAGGTCATGTGGAAGTGGTTGGCCGGCGCGTACTGCTTGTACTCGCCCATGGTCGCATACCTGGGGACCACGAAGGTGTGCGGCCAGGTGGGCGTGGAGGTCTGGCAGACGGCGCGGGCCAGCTTCTCCGGCAGGGCGACGGTGGCGGCCTCATCCCAGATGAGCGAGAACAGGCCCGAGCTGGAGCTGTAGGCGAGGCGGCCGGCGATTCCCTCGATGCCGCCCGGCGAGACGAAGGTGACGGAGTTGCCGAGGCCGGGGAAGTAGCCGGGGTCGGCGAGCGGGAGAGCGATGCCGGACATGATCTCCCCAGTTGATGCCCCCGGGCTGGCGGCCCAGTCGAAGGCCGCGCTGCCCGAGTTGTCGCCATCCACCAGGCCCTTCTTGCGCCAGATGGCATCGGCCTCAAAGCTGTCCTCGAGGCCGACTTCCTTCGCCAGGCGGTTGATCTCCCAGGGCTCCCAGACCTTGCGGAAGTCCATGAAGAGCGGCGGGTTGCCGCCGGTGAGGTAGGTGAAGGCCAGCATGGTGAGCAGGCCTTGCACATCCGCCTCGGTGGCATAGGGCAAGGGCGGCTTCCTGCCGTTGTGATCGAAGGTCGAGTTGAAGAGCGATTCCATCACATCCGCGACCGGGAGCGGGAGGCCGCGGGGATCGGAACCCCACTCGAGCTGGCTCATGAACCCACCGCCCACCGCGTTTAGGTCCCGCATCAGGTCACGCACGATCAGGTACATGGCCAGGCTCTGGTCGAGGCGGGCCCGATCAGCATCATCGCGCAGCTCGATCCGGTCGCCGAGGTGGCGGTGGAGCCAATCGCGGAGCGCGGCCAGCTCCTGCTGCGAGTAGGCCCGCTTCTGAAGCATGTCGGCGAGGAGTTTCATGTCGAGCCGCGCGATCTCCAGGCCGAAAGTGCGGCGGGTTGGGATGATATGCGCGAGGGCCGTTTCCATGCCCATGGAGTCGTGGCCCAAGATCACGACGCGTCGGCCTTTGAGCCCTCGGTAGGCGATCGCGCCGTATACCCAGTCAACGAGCGCACGCGCCGTGGACTCGGTCATCTCAGGGCGCTCGCCGGTGTCGGGCCAGGTGCCGACGTTGATGTGCACCAAGCGGCCGTACTGGGAGATGGCGCCGTTGGCGGCATGGGTGAAGACCACTCCCGGCTTGGGGCCGCTATTGCCGCAGGTCAGGTTGATGGGAGTGTCCTCGGGGAACTGCGAGAGGAGTGAGATCAGGCCGAGCTGGGGGAAGGCCCAGGTGTCGGGCGCGCAGACCAGGATGTCCACGCCTTCGGCGCGGAACTGGCGCGCTACGGCGTCGGCCTGGCGCTCGCCGTCCACGAGCACGGGAGTGTAGACCACTCGCACCGGGCTGCCGTCCGGGAGGGCGGCGCCGCCGGCGATGACGTCGGCCACCATCCCGACGATGTTCCGGGCGCGCCGGCGCGAGGCTTCATCGAGGCGAGGGTCGCAAGTGGCGAAGACTCCCACGGTGGGGACGCCCGGTTGTGCGGGCGGATTCTCGGCCAGTCGCTGGGCTTTGCTCATGAGCATGCTCCCTTCGGCAACCTCCGGCGGATTCTCCCCCCAAGCACGTCGCCCCTGCTGCGGCGATGTCGCGACGGCGGGAGGCCTGGGGGCAGCGCGCGCCGAAGATGATCGCGGCCCGAGAGCGAACTGACATGCGGCCCCACCTGATATTGCTGCATCCGCCCAGCTTGCTGGGGGCGCCGGCGCGGGAGGCGCGCCATTCCCTCGCCTCGGCGACGGTCGCCAGCTCTTCGCAGTTCGAATATTATCCGCTCGGCTTCCTCACGCTGATGGAATACGTCGAGCGGCATGGGCTTGAGGTCCGCATTATCAACGTGGCGGCCAAGCTGGCCGGGAGCCGCCGGCTCGACGCGCGTGGGCTGATCCGGGGGCTGAAGCCGCTGCTCTTCGGCATTGATCTCCACTGGCTCGTGCACGCCGACGGCGCGATGGAGCTGGCGCGAATCTGCAAGGAGGAGCACCCCGAGATCCCGGTGGCCCTCGGCGGGCTGACGGCGTCCTACTACCACCGGGAGGTGATCGCGTCCGCGGATGTGGACTATGTGGTGCGCGGTGATTCCACCGAGCAGCCGGTGGTTGACCTGCTGCGTGCGCTGGAGGCCGGAGCCGAGCCGGCCGCAGTCCCGAACCTGACTTGGAAGCGGGCCGGCGAGGTGGTGGTCAACCCGCTGAGCTACCAGCCGGAGCTGCTGGACATCAGGGTTGACTACCGGCGGCTGATCAAGCACATGATCCGGTACCGCGACCTGAGGGGGAACCTGCTGACCGGCTTTCAGTGGCCGGCCTATGCCTTCAACATGACGCTGTTCTGCCGTGGGTGCCTGTTGAACTGCCTCACCTGCGGCGGGTCGAACCGGGCGCTGGGGCGCACGCGGCTGGGCGTGCGTGACCCCGAGGCGCTGGCGGAGGAGATCGCCGCCACCCAGCAGCTAACCCCGTTCTCGGTGGGCATTCCTGGAGACATTCGCCAGCACGAGCCGGAACGCCTGATCGCGGCGCTGCGCCGGCGAAAGCCGAGCCGCCCGCTGAGCTTCGAGTTGTTCGGGCCGGGCGGGGAGGAGTTCCTGAGAGAGCTGGCCAGTATCGGGCCGCCGCTCGATATCCACATGTCGCCCGAGAGCCATGACGAGGATCTGCGGGCGCGGTACGGTCGCTGCTATACCAATGAGCGGCTCGAGCGGGACTTGGCAACCATCCTCGGGCTGGGCGGCAAGGCTTTCATCTTCTTCCTGATTGGGATTCCGGGCCAGACGCGGGACTCGGTGCGCGAGAGCGTGGCCTATGCCGAGCGGCTGCTGGAGCACTGGAACGCGCGCTATCCGGGCAAGCTCGACGCGAACATTTCGCCGCCGCTACCGTTCATTGATCCCGGCAGCCTCGCCTTCGAGTATCCCGAGCGGACCGGGTACCGGCTGTTCGCGCGCAGCCTGGCCGAGCACCGGGCGCTGATCCGGAGGCCCGATCTGCGGGAGGTGCTGAACTTCGAGACCGAGACCATGGCGCGCGCGGAGATCGTTGACATCGCGGCCGAAGCGATGGAGCGGATGATAGAGCTTCGCCAGCGCTGCGGCCTGCTCAAGGCCAAGTGGGCCGAGCGCGAGCGGGCGAGGGTGCGGGAGGCGCGTGAGCCGGGCGCGGGTGGCGCCTCCGCCCCCCAGTGACGGATCTCAAGGCCGGTGCGGCGGTGAGGCCAAGAGGCTGGCGTACGCGGGCGCCGACTTCTTGAACTCCTTGGTCGAGAAGAGCGCCAGCGGCTCGTCGAGGCCGCAGGATTGGGAGAGCTTGGCGGCCGCCGCCAGGCATTCCTCGCGGCAGCGCCCGTGGATCATGGCGTAGAGGTTGAACGGGAACTCCGGGAACCGCGGGCGCTGATAGCAGTGCGAGACCTCGGGCGCCAGGGCGAGCGCGCCGCCCACCTCTTCGATCCGGTCGTCCGGAACAGACCACACCGTCATGGCGTTGGCCACGAATCCGAGGCGACGATGGTTCACGGAGGCGCCATAACGGCGGATGCGACCCGAGGCCGACCAGTCCCGGATCACCTCCAAGAGATCGGCTTCGGGCCAGCCGCACCGTTCGGCCAGGAGGAGGAAGGGGCGAGGGGAGAGGGGCAGGTCCGCGTCGAGGGCGGCGAGGAGCCCCGGCTCGGGGAGACTGGGGGCTGCGTCCGGAGCGACGCCCACACCTGGCCCGTCCAGATCGGCAGTTGGGAGATCCGCCCGCGCGAGACCGCCATCGGTCAGGTCGAAGTGCACGGCGATCTTGAAGCGCCGGAGCGTGGGCAGCCGCCAGACGCCCAGAACTCCTTGCCAGCCGCGGACCTCCTCGGCGGCCTGCTCGAACCAGGTCGCGTCGGCGGCCACGCCTGCGAACCATAGGTTGACCCGGTGGCTGCGCACGTAGCAGTGAGTCACCTCAGACCAGGCGGCAACAGAGGCACCGACTGCATCGAGGCGCCCGGCCACGACCTGGGCTGCGATCAGCTCGCTGGTGAGGCCGAGCGCGGCCGGCTCGAAGATCGGCCCGATGCGGCGGATCAGAGCCGCCTCCTTGAGCGCGACCAGCCGCGCGATCACCGCCTCCTCCGACCAGCGTATGCTCTCACCGAGCGCGGCGAAAGGCCTGGTGACGAGCGGGAACGCGACCTGCGCGAGGGTGAGCAGAAGCCGGTCGTCGGGCGAAAGATCGGCCGGGTTCACTCCTTCAGCCATCTGGCGGCCTCGCGGCAGTGGTAAGTGAGGATGAGATCCGCGCCGGCGCGGGCGATGCTGGTCAGGACCTCGAGGGTGATGGCGCGCTCATCCAGCCAGCCGCAGGCCGCGGCGGCCTTCACCATCGCGTACTCGCCGCTGACATTGTACGCTGCGACCGGGCGGTCGAGCGCGGCGCGCACCTCCGCGATCACGTCGAGATAGGCGAGGGCCGGCTTGACCATGATGATGTCCGCGCCTTCGTCTGCGTCGAGGCGGGCCTCGCGCAGGGCCTCTCGGCGGTTCGCGCTCGCCATCTGGTAGGAGCGCCGGTCGCCGAACTGCGGAGCCGAGTCAACCGCCTCGCGGAACGGTCCGTAGAAGGCTGAGGCGTATTTGGCCGAGTAGGCCATGATACCCGTATCGGTAGAGCCCGCCTGGTCGAGCGCGGCGCGAATGGCGCCGACGCGACCGTCCATCATGTCGGAGGGGGCAACGAAGTCCGCGCCAGCCTCGGCGTGAGAAAGCGCGGCCTCCGCCAGCACCGCCAACGTCGGATCGTTCAGGACTTCGCCGTTCTCACCGACGATGCCGCAGTGCCCATGGGTGGTGTAGCCGCAGAGGCAGACATCGGTCATCACCACCAGCTCGGGGAGGGCCCGCTTCAGCGCTCGAACCCCTTCCTGCGCCGGTCCACGCGGGTTTGCCGCCTCCCGGCCCTCCGGGTCTTTGGCCTCGGGGATGCCGAAGAGCAGCACGGCGCGAATCCCCTCCTGCCAGGCCTGCTCGACCTCCGCGACGAGGAGGTCGGGAGAGCGCCGACACTGGCCGGGAAGGGCCTCGATCTCTTGGCATTGGTTCGTCCCTGGGACCACGAAGAGTGGATAGATGAACTGGCGCGGGTCGAGCCGGGTCTCTGCCACCAGCTCGCGCAGCACGGCCGTGCGACGCAGCCGGCGCGGCCGCTGGCGGAGATCGCTGGCGGGCGTTTCGGCGGCGGCTTGGCTGTCAGGCCTCAACAGAACCTTCGATGGCTTTGATGGCATCGCCTTTGATCTCCTCATCGTCGAGATAGCAGGTCGGATCGGGGCCCCAGACATCGCCACCGGCGGCCGCGGCGCGAATCCGGCAGCCGCCGCAGTAGGCCCGGTAGGAGCATTCACCACAGCGGCCGGTGAGGTGGGACTGCATCTGCTTGAGGCTGCGCAGCAGCGGGTGGCTGGGGTCTTGCCAGATGCGAGAGAACGGCCGCTCGCGCACGTTCCCGAGGGAGTCGTGTCCCCAGAACTGACAAGCGTGCACCTCTCCCCGCGCGTCCACGTTGGCGAACTTCCGTCCCGCGGAGCAGCCGCCGTGCATGGCAAGCAGGGCCAGCACCTCCTCCGCCCTGGCCGGATCGCGCTCGGCGATACGGCGGTACAGGAACACGCCGTCCGCATGGTTGTCAGTGGTAAGGATCTCGATCTCCGCGCCGCGCCGGCCCAGCTCCTCCGTCTCATCGGCCAGCCATTCGATCATGCGCCTGCGCTCCGCGGCCGAGAGGTCTCGCGACGCGAGCGCGGTTGCGCGGCCGCTGTAGACCAGATGATAGAGACAGAACCGGTGCACCTTCTCGGCCGCCGCGCGGGCGAGAACGTAGGGCAGATCGTCGAGATTGTCGCGGGTCACGGTGAACCGCACCCCCACTCTCAGGCCGGCCTCGCGCGCCTGGCGGAGGCCCTCCCAGGCCGCCTCGGCCGCGCCCGCGCGGCTGCGCATGCGGTCATGGGTCTCGGCGAGGCCGTCAACCGAGACGCCGACATACTGGAAGCCGCTCCGGGCGAGCGAGCGCGCCACCTCCGCTGTGATCAGCGTGCCGTTGCTGGAGAGTACCGGCCGCAGGCCGCGACTGGCGGCATAGGCGCCGAGGTGGAAGAGGTCATCCCGCAGCACGGGCTCACCGCCCGAGAAGAGCAGCACCGGGGCGCCGAGTTCGGCAAGATCGTCAATGAAGGCCTCGGCCTCGGCGGTTGTGAGCTGGTCCGCAAGTGCCTGGCCTGACTCGTTGTAGCAGTGCAGGCAGCGCAGGTTGCACTGCCCGGTCATGTTCCAGACTACGAGCGGACGGTCGCTGGTCGTGAACTGCAACAGCCCTGGCTCGCGGCGCTCGCCGCCGCTCGCCTGCCGGAGGGCACGCGACACCGTGGCCCGGCCGCACAAGAGCTTGGTGAACCCGATCATCAGCTACTACTCCCTTCGGCCACTCACTCCGCGCCCTTCCGCGCGGCGACATAGGCCGTCAGCGCAGCCACCAGACCAGGGATGGTGTGCTCCTCGGCCTCCACATCAACCCTGAGCCCGTGCTCCCGCGCGGTCGCAGACGTGATCGGGCCGATCGAGGCGATCGTGCAACGGTTGAGGGAATCTGTCGTCGCGAGCTCGGCTAGACGGCTGACGGCAGAAGAGCTGGTGAGCGTGATCACGTCGAGATCGCCTGCCACCAGCGCGGCCGCGAGCAATTCGGCCCCATCTTGGTCGGGAAGAGTGCGATAGACAGGGAACACCTCGACCGATGCGCCCCTCTCGCGCAGGAGGGCGGGAAGCGCTTCCCGCGCTCCCTCCGCGCGCGCCAGCAAGATACTCGTCCCTTGCGAGATGCCTGGCAACTCTGCGGCGAGAGACTCGGCCACCGAGCGCGATGGTGCGAAATCCGCTCGCAGGCCGCGCTTCTCCAGCTCGGCCGCCGTCCCGGGGCCCATCACTCCGAGGCGCGCGGTTGCCGCCGAGCGCCAATCGAGCCCGGCCTGCCAGAGGAGATCGCCAAAGCACCTGACCCCGTTGGCGGAGGTGAAGAGCAGCCAATCCCACCTCTCGCCGAGCAGCTGGCTGAGACGGGCCGCTTCGACCGCGATGGGATCAATGCGAGTAAGGGGGCACACGACCGGCTCCGCGCCCGCCTCCCGCAGCAGATCGGCCAGCGCGCTCGCCTGATGGCGAGGCCGCGTGACGAGCACGCGGAGGCCTTGCAGAGGCCTTCCCTCAAACCAACAGAGCTGGCGGGCCATGCGCACGACTTCGCCGACCACAAGGATGGCAGGGGCGGCGAAGGCGCGGCGGGCGGCTTCGTCCGCCACCTGCGAGAGGTCGCAGATGATGCTCTGCTGCCGCCCGGTGGTACCCCAGCGAATGAGCGCGGCAGGGGTGGAGGCGGGCCGTCCCGCTGCCACGAGCTGGCGCGTGATCTCGGCCAGGTTCCGGACTCCCATCAGGACGATCAGGGTGTCCGCGCGTGCCAGGCCAGCCCAGTCAACGTCGCTCCCCGCCTTCCCGGCCTGCTCGTGGCCGGTCGCGATGGCAAGCGTAGATGCGAAACGACGGTCGGTCGCGGGGATGCCGGCGTACGCGGGGACCGCAAGTGCGGAAGTCACACCGGGGACAACCTCAAAGCTAACGCCCTGTTCGGCCAGGTAGCCGGCCTCTTCTCCGCCGCGGCCGAAAAGGAACGGGTCGCCGCCCTTGAGCCGACAGACCGACCTGCCAGCCTTTGCCTCTTCGGCCAGCAATCGGTTGATGTCTTCCTGGGGAAGCGAATGGCCGGATGACGACTTCCCGACATTGTGGAGCCGCGCGTCCGGCCGCGCCTCGAGGAGCAACTCCGGGCTGACCAGGCGGTCGAAGACGATGACGTCGGCCCCGCGGAGCACCTCCAGCCCGCGCCGCGTGATCAGGCCGGGGTCTCCCGGCCCCGCTCCCACCAGATAGACTGTTCCGCGCTTCACCGTCTGACGACCTTCATGTACCAGCCCATGCCCTGGTCGTGGAGAAGCCCCTCGGCCAGTCTGATCCCGAGCAGCTCGGGCTCGAGGAACGTACCCTCCACTTGCCCTTGGATCATTGACCCGTGCGCCGGGTCTGCCAGCACGCCCCGCAGGATGAGGCGACCATCCTCTATGGTACCCAAAGCTCCTGCTGGCACGGTGCAGCCCGCTCCCAAACGCGCCAGGAGGCTCCGCTCCGCCGTGACCGCAAGCCGGGTGGGCTCGTGATCGAGCTGGCTAACGAGAGCCAGCATCACCCGATCATCCGCGCGCACCTGAAGGGCGAGCGCGCCCTGCCCGGGGGCCGGCAGGCAGACCTCGAAGGGGATCAGCTCCGACACCCGGTCCGCCAGCCCGAGTCGCGCAAGGCCCGCGTAGGCGACCACGAGTGCATCGAACTCACCACCCGTGAGCTTGCGCAGGCGAGTGTCCACGTTCCCGCGCACCGGCACGAAGACGAGGTCCGCGCGCCAGGTCCGCAGCTGCGCCTCTCGCCTCGGGCTGGAAGTGGCCACCTTGCTGCACATCGGCAGACCGGAGAGGCCTACCCCGGTGCGCGTCACCAGAGCATCGTGCGGGTCGGCCCGCTCCGGCACCGCCGCGAGCACCAGGCCGGGCCGATCGCCGGTGGGTAGATCCTTCAGGCTATGAACCGCGAGATTCACCTCGCCATGCAGGAGGGCTTGCTCGATTTCCTTGACAAAGATACCGACGGCGGAGCCGGAGTTCGCGCGCCTGCCAGCGTCTCCGGCCGTGCGAATGGTCTTCACCTCGACGCTAGCGACCTCGGGGAGTTCACGGAGCATGGCGGCCACCGAGTTCGCCTGGGCCAGCGCCAGTTTGCTGCCGCGAGTGCCGATCACGACCTCCGCCTTGCTCGGCCGCACCTCGGCACGCGGGGGAGGAGGCGCGCCCAGGCCGAGCAGGCTGCGCGCCATGGCCTCGGCCTGTGCCTGTTCTCCCCGCTGGAGCAGCGAGAGAGCTTCGCTGTCGAGGACCCGCTGCCAGGCTGACCTGCGCTCCTCGGCTGCCCCGGGCTGCTGGAGCACCTCGGAACGCAGCCGGCCCAGCAGCCTGGCCAAGTCCTGGTATTCCGAGGGAACGGCCTCGGCGATCCGGTCCTTCAGATGTCGCGCCAGCGCGGGGCTGGCGCCGGAGGTCGAGATGGCGATGCAGATGGGCTCGCGGTTCACCACCGCGGGCAGGAAGAAGGTGCAGTGCGCCGGGTCGTCGGCCACATTGACGGGGATACCGCGGCTCTCGGCCTCGCGGGCGACGGCCGCGTTGACCTCGGGATCGTCGGTGGCGGCGAATACCAGCGTGCTCCTCTGAAGATCGCCCGGTCGGTAGTCGCGGGAGATGAAGGTCATCCCCGGATGACGGAACAGCGAGGACAGGGCCGGGCACCGGTGCGGGGCCACCAGCCTCACCAGCGCGCCCGCGTTGAGCAAGGCAGAGGCCTTGCGAGCCGCCACCTCACCGCCGCCGACAACGGTGCAGAGCTTGCCTCGCAGATTCAGGAAGATCGGGAACAACGGCGCTCCTTGTGATTGCTCAGGAGACATCATCTGCCGGCCGGAGTTCGGCTGAGGGGGCCGCTTGCCCGGGCGCGGGCGCCGCCGGAGCGGGATCGGCGGGGGAGAGGGGCAGGACCACGCGAAAGGTGGTACCCTTGCCCACCTCGCTCTCCACCGAGACCTGGCCACCATGGGCGCGGGCAATGGCCTGCACGATGGAGAGGCCCAGTCCGGTCCCCTCCTTACCCGTCTCCCGCGCATTGCTCGCCCGATAGAACTCGTCAAACACAAGGCCTGTTTCCTCGGTCGGGATCCCGATCCCGGTGTCGGCGACGGAGATCTCGACCTGGCTGCCTTTCCTGACAACGGCGACCCGCACCTGGCCGCCGGGAGGGGTGTACTTGACGGCATTCGAGACGAGGTTCTCGAACAGCTCTGTCATAGACTCCGGATCGCCCGCGATCGCCGCCGCGAGCGGGTCTATGCTGCAGTTCAAGGAGACCGATGCCGAGGCTGCCTGGTAGGCCAGATCGTGCTCGACACTCGCGACGATCTCGGCCAGGTTCACCTGCTTGCGGGCCACGAAAGGAGTCATCTCCCGGGCACGCGACAAGGCGAGTAGATCGCGGGCGAGGCCCAGGGCATTGCGCACCCGCTCCCGCGCTCGCTCGATCATCTCGCGCGACTTCCCGCTGACCGGGCCGGTGCGCCCCTCCGATACGACCGCCAGCGTGCGTTCGACCGCGGCAAGAGGGGAACGGAGGTGGTGGGCGACGCGGTGCAGGTAGTCCGACTTGCCTTTGTCGAGCCGCGAAAGGGTCTCGTAGGCGCGCTCCAGGTCAGTGGTGTGCTCTTGCAGCGATCGGGACAGCCGATCCACTTCGCTCTCGCGCCGCCGCAAGCGGGCCGTGATCGAGGTCGCCATGAAGGCGGTGAAATAGAGCATGGTGCCGACGACAGAGAGGATTGCCAGCACGTAGATGCGACTGCGGAAGAGCTCGGGTCCGATCAGCCGCGTCAAATGGTAGTGCCGGAGGTGGCCGGTCGCCTCCAGCCCGGCCATCGAGGTCAGCAACCCGAGAGCGATGGTGACGTGGACATAGGTGGCGCGCCGGGAGAGCAGGATGCTGGCGATCACCACGTGGAAGACGTAGTAACAGACGAACGGGTTCTCGATGCCGCCGGCATAGTGGAGCAGAGCGGTCAGGAAGAGCAGGTCAACCCCGATCTGCGCGTTGGCGAAAGCGGTGAGCGCGACGGGCTTGGTGGCGAACGGCAGGCGGCGGCTCATCACCCAGAGGACGAAGTTGTAGATGGCGAGGGCAGCGGTGATCTCATGGAGAGGAACCTGGGCCAGCCGTACGCCCAAGACCTTCGGGACCGCGTAGACGGTGACCACCACGCCAACGGCCGCGGCCCAGCGGAGGCGGATCAGCCAGGAGATCCGTTCCCGGAGTTCCTCCGTGTGGATCTCCACGGCCGCGGAGTTGCCCGTGGGAGCGGGCCGGCGCTGGTCTGCTTGCCCCGGCGGGCCTTCGCCTGTCATCTGAGGGCCGGACTGGCTCGTCATGGGCCGACCAGGACCTCCACTCCTCAGGTCGGAGAGCTAGGACCGGCCGCCGGCCAGCGCCTTGTTGATGGTCGCGATCAGCTCCGCAGAAGACGCGGTCTTGTCGAGGAAGGCCTGGACTGGCAGGTACTCATAGGGTCCGTAGGCGCTATCGCTCTCCTCAGGCCGGAACTTGAGGCCGGTCTTGGCCTGGATAGCGGTAAGCACAATGATGGGGAGGTCTCGGAGGCCCGGGTCAGGATCCTTGCGCAGCTCCCAGACGAAGTGGAATCCCTCGGTGCCAGCTGGCATCATGACATCGAGAAGGATCACGTCTGGCTTCTCGGAATGGACCCGGTCGAGAGCGGCCTTGGCATCAGGCGCCAGGACAGTGGCGAATCCCTCGTCCTCGAGCAGGATCTTCAGCGCGTCCGCCGCGTCGGGATCGTCCTCTACGACCAGCACCTTCTTGCCGGTGGCTTCTGGCATCGTCCTCTCCTAGCAGTATGTCGCTCGCAGCGCTCCGGTCGCAGCCGCCGTGGGAGGTGGCCGGCGCTTGCTGGCATGGGCCTGTGCTCACCGCGGGCCAATACACCGAGGGATTCGACTGCCCCTGGCCTTGTTCCCTCCGGGTCCTGCCCGCGTTAGTGCGATTCGGCGGCGCGACTACCGCCGGTGAGGAGCGCCTGGCTGGTGAGCGAGGCAGCGCCAGAGCATGGCGGGCATCCAGCCCAGGTTCTCCCGGCGCAGGACCACATCCCGGTAGGTGGTGCGCCCCGAGACGCAATCGAACAGGGTCTGGCGGAGCGCGGGCCGCCGCGCCGCCTCCTCGATGAAGGGGTCGAGCAGGTCGTGCTTGGAGGTTACGGCCACCAGCCAGCGCACCAGCCGGCCGTACCAGACATCCCGTGCCAGGTGGCGCTGGCTCCGCGCGAAGTGGACAAGCGCCTGCCGTGAGATCCCCTGGCCCAGCATGGCAGCGGCGCACTGGCGACCTCCCTCCAGGGCGCAGTCGATGCCCTTGCCCTTGAAGGGCCGCACCAGTCCGGCCGCGTCTCCGATCACCGCGTAGCGATCGCCATAGAGCCCGCGCGCCGGACCAAGCGGGAACGCGCCCTTGAAGTAGCCGCGCATGTCCGCGACCCGAGGAATCAGCCTCGACACTCTGGGGTGGGCCAGGAACTCCTCCATGTCGGCCGCGCCCAGCCGGGCGCCGGCGATGACGACCACGATATGGTTCCCCTTCGGGATGAGGGCGCCAAAGTCAATGCCCCGTTGCCTGGGCAGGAAGACGTGGATGCAGTCATCGAGGAGGTTCGGGATGAAGTCGAGACCGGCGGGGTGGATCTTGCAGGCCAGGGTTTCGAGCGCTCGGGGCGGCCGGTAGTGGGTGCGGCGGGAGAAGACGCGCGCCATGCCCTCATCCAAGGCGAAGGCGCCCACCACGGCATCTCCGCGGAAGCTGCCGCTTTCGGTGTAGACCACCACTCCGCCTGGCGTGACCTCCAGGTCGGTCGCTCTCGCATGTACCACTCGCACGCCGCTGGCCTTCGCTTCCTCCAGCAGCAACTGGTCGAGTTCGACCCGGCGGAGAGCGAACGAGATCTCGCCCAGCTCCTCCCCACTCAGGTAGGCGCTGTTCCTGGCTCCGTGCAGCACATACCCCTTCACCCGACGCTGGAGGAGGTTGGCAGGCAGAGGCACTTCGAGGCCCTGGGAGACCAACTCCTCGCCCGGCGGAGAGAGCACGCCCGCGCACTGGTTCTGGTGCTCGCCGAAGCGCTTGCCCTCGATCAGCACGATCTTAGGCGGTTTGGGCAGCTCCCCGGCCCCCCGAAGCAGGGAGATGGCGCAGGAGGCTCCCGCCGGCCCGCCCCCGATGATGATGACAGTATGGCCCTCCCCAATCGGCCCCAGGGAAGATGCGCCTGGTCGGCGTGCGACGGGAAGGCCGGTCAGGCGCCGGGCCACGATCGAGCCCCAGGCCTTGGCCAGCCTGAACTGGGCCTTGGGGCGCAGACCCTTGGCCAGAATGCGCCGATAGGGGATGGCGCCAGTGAACAGGCCCCAGAGCGCGTCGGCCAGCGGCCTGTCGAGGTCGGCCGATCTCTGCTCGGACTCCACCGCCTCGATCAGCGCCCGCGAGATGGTGGAGGAGCGCGACCCCAGGTCCTGGAGCCTGAGCAGGAGCCGGCCGTAAGCGTTGTCGCGAAGGTAAGTGCGGCGAGAGACTTGCAGGTAGGCCCGCCGGAGATGCTCGCGGCTCGGCGGCCCACTGAGGATCGCTCGCGCTGCCCACATGGCGGTGTAGAAGCTCGACTCGATGCCGTTCTTGAGGTAGCGCGAGATGTTGGCGTCGCCGATCATCAGCAGCCGGTCATGGATCGGGTTTCGGGCGGCGGAGACGGGCAGCCTCGGCGCACACGAGCAGTAGCGGCGCGGAGGCTGCCAGCCAGGCGGGAGATGCGCTCTGAGCGCGGGCGAGGAGAGGACCGTCTCCATCTGGTCGCGGTCGAGGTGCTCGTCGATGATGGTCACGGTCACGTGCTGGCGTTTGGGGGTTACGGCTGCGAAGCGGACCCCGGGCCAACCCATGGCGAAGATCAGCACGCGGTTCCGCAGGCGATCGCGGATAAAGTCCGGGTCGAGGGGCATCTCGGCCTGGCGCGCCCGCAGTGTGCGAGGGGCGCGATAGCCGATGCCCAGGCGCTCGAACACAGACGCGAGGTTGCTGTTGACGCCGAACGCGCCGACCACCACATCGGCCTCATAGGCCGAGCCATCCCGGCAGAGGATCTGGAACGGCGCGCGGTCGCTCTCCGGCAGGCGGACATCGGTCACCAGCGTGCTGATGTGCTCGGCCCCGCGCCGCTCGGCCTCACCCAGCAGGAACCAGTCGAAGCCCTCCTGGGCGGCGGGGTACATCCCGAGCGGGCCGGGGCCCCGGAAGGTGGCGCAGACCGAGGTTCCCGCGGGAGTGGGGATGTCCACGGAGCCGCTGCGAGTCTGAAGCACATAGCCCTCAATCCGCTGCTGGATCACGTGCTCGGGCAAATGCAGGCCAAGCGCGCCCATGTTCCGGATCAGAGAGTCAGGGATGATGCCCGCGCACATGTTGCAGCCGGCCGGCCCGGGCTTCTCGAAGCTCTTGTAGTCGAAAACACGGATGCCTAGCTCCGAGCCGCCCTCCCGCGCCAGCCGCGCGAGCCAGATGGCACAGAAGGCCCCGGCGGGGCCTCCGCCCAGGATCGCCACGTTCATGGGGTCCGCAGCGTGCACCAGGGATCCTCGGCCAGGTAGTCACCCCCCGAGCCCCAGTAGGCGCGGGCGCGGCAGCCAAAGCACGTCTGCCCCCACCGGCAGCGGCCGCAGGCCCCCGTGAGCGGCTCCTCCCTCAGCCGCCGGAACGGCTCGGCGTGCTCCCAGATCTCGGTGAAGGCCTGATCGTGCACGTTCCCCGCTCGCACGGGGAGGTACGGGCAGGGCTGGACTTCGCCTGTGGGCGTGATCACGCAGTAGGTCCGGCCCGCCAGGCAGCCCGTGTGAAATCGGGTGGCCAGGCCCAGCCGCTCCGCGATGCGCACGAACTGGGGCGCGCAGGTAGGCTTGATCTCCAGGTCAGTTCCGGCCTGACGCTCGAGCAGCGCCTCCAGCAGCCGCTCGCAGCGCTCCGCCTCCACCATGTCCTGCACAAGCTCCTTCCCGCGGCCGGTGGGCACCAGGAAGAAGACGTGATGTCCCACCGCGCCAAGGGCGCCGGCCAGGTCGGTGATCCGGAGGAGCTGGTCCTGGTTCTGCCGGGTCACTGTGGTGTTGATCTGGAAGGGCAGGCCCACGGCGCGGCAGGCCTGCATCCCGGCCATCGCCTCCTGCCAGGCGGTGGGAGACCCCCGGAGGAGGTTGTGGTACTCCGGGTCGGCGCTGTCCAGCGAGATGCCGGCCCGGGCTAGCCCGGCCTCCTGCAAGCGCCGCGCCACCCCCTCGGTGATCAGGGTTCCGTTGGTGCCCAGGCCGGGCCGCATCCCGAGTGAGCTGGCCGCGCGGACGAACTCGAAGACGTCGTCCCGGAGCAGCGGCTCCCCGCCGGACAGGATCAGGACGCGGAAGCCGACTCTCGCCAACTCCCCAATCAGGCGCAGGCCCTCGTCAGTAGTCAGCTCATCAGGATCCGGTCGCTCGCGCGCGTCGCGGTAGCAGTGCGAGCAGGTCAGATTGCACTGCCGGGTGATGTTCCATGAGACCAGAGAAGGTTTCAGGTGTCCCTCTCTGCGAGAGGGCGCGTCCTGTGGACCGCTTGCCATGTCGTTCTTCCGCGTCTCTTCGGGCAGCATTCGACTTCGGGGACGGCTTGCCTGGCACAATCCTCAACATGCTCACGGCCCCGCCGCGGGCAGGGAGCCGTCGAGCAGCGACGAAGGTGGGCCCGGTCGGCCATCACCCATAGGTTTCCTCGCATTGCGGCGGCGGAAACCGCAGCCATCTGGGTGGTTGGGCAGGAGTTGACCGCGTGCGACCGTCGCCCGGGGGACCCTTCGGCTGCGCTCAGGGCAGGCCGGGCTCCCACAGGCCGGCATTTACGAGGCGCGATGGGCAAAGGACTCAGGGTCTGGCGAGGCTTCCTGGTTGGGCTCGTCTTGCTGCCCCTGGACACGCTCTGGGTGTTCTACCTGGAGTCGGTGGGCGGCCGGGGGCCTTTCGTCTCCACCATCTCCCTCTTCTTCAACGTCGTGTTCATCATCGTGTTGGTGGCGCTGGGGAACGCCGTCGTGCGCAGGACCCGGCCGTCGCTGGCGCTGAACCGGGGCGAGCTGATCATCGTCTACACGATGCTGACCATCGCCACCTCGGTCATGGGTCACGACATGCTCCAGGTGCTGCTCCCGGTGATGACTGTGGGGTACTGGTTCGCCAACCCCCAGAACCGCTGGGAGCAGATGCTCGACAACAGCGTCCCGAGCTGGCTGGTAGTCTCAGACAAGCAGGTGCTCTATGGATATTTCAACGGCTCCTCGACGCTCTACCAGGCGTCGGTCCTTCGGGCCTGGCTGCCCGCGATCCTGTGGTGGACCGGGTTCATGGTGATCCTCGTCTTCGTCCTGGTCTGCATCTCTGTGCTCTTCCGGCCGCTCTGGGCGGAGCGGGAGCGGCTGACCTTCCCCATCATCCAGCTTCCTCTGGAACTCACGAATCCGAACAGCTCGCTCCTGAGGAGCCGCCTGATGTGGATCGGCTTCGCCGCCGCGGGGAGCCTGGACCTGGTCAACGGCCTCAGCTACATCTACCCCGCCATCCCGTCGGTGACGATGTACCGCGATCTGATGACTTACCTCCCGGACATGCCGTGGGCCGGCATCGGATGGCTGCCGGTCACCTTCCATCCGGCCGTGATCGGCTTGTCGTTTCTGATGCCACTCGACCTGCTTTTCTCGTGCGTGTTCTTCTTCTTCTGGTGGAAGGCGCTCTTCGTGCTGTCGGCGGCTACGGGACTGACCAGAGGCTACGGGGGCGGCATCTCGGAGGCGGTCTTCCCATACGCGAATGAGCAGATGTTCGGGAGCTTCCTTGCGATTGCGTTCGGCTCGATCCTGATCGGCAAGCGGTACTTCCGGCAAGTATGGCGCCGGATGCTGGGCCGCCCCTCCGAGGTGCCGGACACGCTGGAGGGCCTGCCGTTCCGGGTGGCGGCAATCGGGGCCGTGGTCGGGGTGGGCCTGCTGGTGGCCTTCAGCCTTCACGCCAGGATGTCGGTGGTCTGGGCGGTGCTGGTGTTCGTGATCTACTACCTGCTGGCGATCGCGGTGGGTCGGGTGCGCGCCGAGTTCGGCTCGCCGGTGCACGACTTCCACTTCACCGGGCCGGATTACACTATCTCCTACGTGATGGGCACGGCGAACCTCCGGCAGCAAGACCTGGGGATGTTCACCCAGTACTTCTGGTTCAACCGCGCCTACCGCGGCCATCCCATCGCCGACTCGCTGGAGGGACTGCAGATGACGGCGCGGGCGCGCGGCTCATCCCGGGCGATGGTGGCCGCCATCGTGCTGGCAACCGTGGCCGCCGCCATCGCGGGGTTCTGGGGTTGGTTGCATTACGCCTACCGGTTGGGTGCCGGCTCGCAGTTCGGTTTCGGGGCCGACTGGTTCGGGCGCGAGGCCTATAACCGGCTCCAGAGCTGGACGGAGAATCCGAAGCCGCCGAACCTGATCGCCCCGTTCGCCATGGCGGCCGGCTTCGCGATCACCCTCTTGCTGGCGGCGGCCCGCACGACGTTCGTGGGGTGGCCGCTACACCCGGTGGCCTTCGGGCTCTCGGCCAGTTGGTCCATCCACCTGGTGTGGATGCCGATGCTGATCGCCTGGGCGATCAAACTGGCCGTGCTCCGCTATGGCGGATTGCGGCTCTACCGGCAGTCTCTGCCGTTGTTCTACGGGCTCATCCTGGGCGAGTCCATGGTGGGATGCGCCTGGCCTCTGGTCGGCCTGATCTTCAAGGTGCCGAGCTACAACTTCTTCGGGTCCTGAGGGCCACCGACTCAGCCGCCGGGCAGTTCACGTCTCCCGTCGAGAGACAGTATGGCCCTGGCCACAAGCCCTTGGCCTCAGCGGGCGGAGGCCACGGAGGCGGAACAGGCTCACGTGTGCCAGCCCTACTGCGGCTCCCCAGCGACCTTGCCTGAGGCCCCCCTGCGGCGGACGGACTTCTTCCCGACCGGGGTTGCCACGTCGCCAGGGATGATCGCGATCATCTGGTTCGTGCTGACAGCCACCACCGGCAGCTCCTCCGGCTGCTCCTTAGCGGGGCTGGTCAGGTCGAAGATCCTGGCAGTGACGATCGGGAGGAATTGCCTCTTATCCTCCTCGATCTGCTGAAGTAGACGTCGGTTCCCGAACTTCCACGCCATCCCCTCGATGCGCCGCCCCGGCAGTAGAATGGTGACCGGGACGAAACCCTGGTACGACTCTGTTCTCCGCATGCGAGTGCCCTCCTCTCGCACGGCTCGGCCCGCCGAGGCGGGTCCGTTCAGGCTCCTTTCGCAGCCGGTTTCATCACCGCGGCGGCTGCGCAGCAACGCCGCAGCCGTTGATCATCAGGTCCCGGTACTCAGTTGCCACTTTTTCGAAGGCGCGCACGATGTCCTGAGTGTCTTGTTCGGAACCGAGCAGCAGGTTGTGGAAGAGCCAGACAACTTGGTCACACAGCTCTTCGGTCACGGGGCAATGGGTCTGGCTGTAGTCCACCGTGCCCGCGTAGCGGCCGCACCCGGTTGGGCAGCCGCGCCCGCGGAACTCACCCTCCAGGAATACCGGGTTCCGGTAGAGGGGCCGCTCGTACCCGGCCATGCAGGGGATGCCCTCGGCCCGGAGCGCCTCCATGAAGCGGTCTCGCGAAAGGCTGCCGAGTTTCGCCGAGTGCAGGCGGACGGGGTAGAGATGGTAGGCGCGCCGGTCCCCCGGCCCCGGAGCCGGATCGAGCGGCTCTATCCCCGGCAAGGCCGAGAGCTGCTGCCTCAGGCGCTGTCCGTTGCGCCAGCGCAGCTCAGTCTCCGCCTCCAGGGTGACGAGGCGGGAGCGCAGGAGCGCGGTCTGCATCTCGGTGATGCGGAAGTTGTAGCCAAGGAGGTGGTGCTCGTAGAAGGGCCGCCCTTCTGCCCGGCCGCAGTCGCGCAGGCCGGCTGCGCGGGCCGCCGCCTCGGGGTTGCTGGTCAGGACGATGCCGCCCTCGCCGGAGCAGAGATTCTTGCTGGCCTGGAAGCTGAAGGCCCCGGCGTCGCCGATGCTGCCGACCTTCTGGCCCTGCCAGACCGCGCCGTGCGCCTGAGCCGCGTCCTCGACGATGACCAGCTTGTGGCACGCGGCCAGCTCCCGCAGGCGCGCCATGTCGGCCGGGAGGCCGGCGATATGCACCGGCATAATAGCGCGGGTGCGGGGCGTGACCGCGGCCGCAGCCGATTCCGGGTCCAGGTTCATCGTGCCGGGCTCGATGTCGGCGAAGACCGGAACGGCGTTGGCCAGCAGCACACTCGTCGCAGTCGCCTGGAACGTGTAGGCCGGGACGATCACCTCATCGCCGGGCCCGACTCCGAGCGCCTCCAGCGCGACCAGGAGCGCGGTGGTGCCACTGTTGACGGTGATCCCGAAGCGCGCGCCCTGGTAGGCCGCAAACTCGGCCTCGAACTCCCTGGTGTGGCTCCCGGCGTATGACCACCAGCGCCCGGAGCGGACTACGTCCGCGACCGCCGCCGCGTCCTGGTCACGTGAGTCGGGCCAGTCCGACCACGGCTTGGTGCGGACCGGCTCGCCCCCGAGAATCGCCAGGCTGCTCATACCGCTGTCCCCCTGGCAGCCGCTACTTCCCGAGCTTGACGGCCGTGGACTTGGACGCCTTCAGCACCTCCTCGGCGCTGACCTCGCGGCCGAGCCGGTCAGACAGGTAAATGCCCTCGCTGATCAGCATAGTCTGGAGCGCGAGTTGGTCGGTGGGCAGTAGCTTCACCCGCTTCTGCAAGGCCGCGATCCAATGATGCTGAGCGGAGCGATAGGCGTCGTGTTCGTCGGGGAAGAGCTGGCCCATCCGCCAATCCCAGGAGTCGAGGTTGAAGGTAGCATCCATCTCGATGTCGCTCTCGGTGCAGTAGAAGCTGAATGGGCGGAGCCTGATGCCGCCGCTGCTTCCGGACACGCTGCTCCCCTCGAACTCGTTGAGGTGGATCGCCCACGACTCCATGAGGTCCATGGTGAGGCCGCCCGCGAACCTGACGAATCCGAGGCCCAGCTCTTCCACGTTGTAGCCGCTGCTCTCCCTCCTCCCCGGGTCCATCTCGGTCTCCTGGTAGATCTTGCCGCTGATGCGCTGCACCTCAGGCGAGCCGATCAGGTGGAGCATCTGGGCGATGTGGTAGACGCCCATGTCGTAGAGCGCGCCGCCGGCCGCGACCTCCTTCTTCACGAAGGAAGAGGTGCCATACCCATCCACGAAGGGGCGGTTGCGGCGGCGGAAGCCGGTGGCCCGGGCGTGGTAGAGCTTGCCGAGCTTGCCGGCGGCGATCAGCCGCTTGGCGGCCTTGGTCTCCTTCGAGAAGAGGGTGCCGAGCTGGATGCTGAGCTTGCGCTTGTGCTCCTTCGCGACATCGTACATCGCCTTCGCGTCCACGTAGGAGCCGGCCATTGGCTTCTCGCAATAGACGTCCTTGCCGGCGCGGAGCGCGGCAATGGTCACCGGGGAGTGCAGGTTGTTGTGCAGGCAGACGTCCACCGCGACGATGTCGTCGCGCTTGAGCAGTTGCCGGAAGTCGGTGTAGACGTGGGGGATCTTGAACTCCTCCGCCACTCTTCGCAGCTCCGTCTCGTTTATGTCCGCGGCCGCCACCATCTTGGCGCCCGCGATCTGCGCGTAGTTGCGGAGATGCAACTTGCCGATCTGACCCACGCCGACGATCCCAAGCTTGATCTCTTTCATCATCGCTCCTCGCTCTATGGGGTGGTGAGTGTCGCCTCCCCTGGTTCGGGGCCGGGGCGGGAGTTCCTTTGCCACCGCAGCAAATCGCGCCCGGCCCGGGTTGACGCATTGGCGGGGGAGCGCTATGTTGGGCGGAAGCGGAAGCTCCTTCCCTGGCCAGGTAACCCACATGCTCTGCCGTCCGGCACTGGCGCTGTACGCTGCTGCTGTCGCCGTGATCTCCCCCGCGGCGGCCTGGTCTGCCACCGAAGGCCCGTCCGGCCTTCACACCATGCTCGCTCGGGACCGTGCGGCCGAGCGCTGGATCTCCTCCCATCACTACCCGGTGCTCGACTGGATTCTGGGGCCGGTATCCTTCGCAGGCGAGGTGGCGGCCCTCTGGTTGCTGATCGGGGTGGCCATGATCATATTCGGGCGGGGCCGCGTGCGCATGACCGGCGCCTTCCTGGTGGCCACCATCGCCCTGACAGACCGGCTGATCGCGGCGCCGCTGGCGCACTTCTTCCATCGCACGCGGCCCTACCTGGCGGAGCCGGGCCTGCGGCAAGTGGGAATCCGCTGGGCAGGCAGCTCCTTCCCCTCGGGTCACGGCCACAGCGTGATGATCGCGCTGATCTTGCTGGGAAGCGAGTACCGAAAGGCGCTCCCCGCGCTCGGCGTGTTCGCGCTGCTCACCCTCTACAGCAGACCCTACCTGGGAATGCACTACCCACTCGACACGCTGGCGGGGGCGGCGATCGGGACGATCGCGGGGCTGGCCGCGCTGCGCCTGCGGCGCTGGCTGGAGAGACGACGGGCGCGGAGTCAGGGGCAAGCCCCCTGACCAACGGGGCGGCCCCGGGTCTGATCAGCCGGCAGCCACCGCCTGGAGCGCGTGCCCCGCGGCCTCGCAGATGCGGGCCACATCATCGTCGCCGTGCGCAGCCGACAGGAACACAGCCTCGAACTGCGATGGCGGGAGGTAGATGCCGCGGGCGAGCATGTGCTGGAAGAACGCCGCGTACCGCGCCACATCACTCGCCATCGCGGTGCGATGATCCACCACCGGGCCCTGCTGAAAGAAGAGCGTGAGCATGGAGCCGACCCGGTTGACGGTCGCGGGTAGGCCGGCTCGGGCTGCGGCCTGCCGGAGCCCGGCCGCGAGGGCCTCGCCGCGGCGGTCCAGGTCCGCGTAGGGCCGTTCCTTCGCCAGCAGCCGGAGGGTGGCGAGCCCGGCGGCGCAGGCCACCGGGTTGCCCGAGAGAGTGCCGGCCTGGTAGACGGGACCCACAGGGGCCAGCATCTCCATGATGGCGCGGGGTCCGCCGAACGCGCCGATGGGGAACCCGCCTCCGATGATCTTGCCCAGCACGGTGAGGTCCGGCTGGACCCGGTAGAGAGACTGCGCCCCGCCGTAACCGACCCGAAATCCTGTGATCACCTCATCGAAGACTAACAGCGCGCCGGCCTCGCGGGTGGCCTGCCGGAGAGTCTCGAGGAACCCATCGGCTGGCGCTACCACGCCCATGTTGCCGGCAACAGGCTCCACGAGCACGCACGCGATCTCGTCGCCGCGGGTGCGCATGAGTTCCGCGGCCACCGCAGCATCGTTGTAGGGCACGACCAAGGTCTCGGCGGCCCAGCTAGGCGGCACGCCGGGAGAGCCGGGAAGGCTGAGGGTCGCCAGGCCCGAGCCCGCCTGGGCGAGCAGGCCATCGCTGTGGCCGTGGTAGCCGCCTTCGAACTTCACCACCTTCGTGCGGCCCGTGTAAGCGCGGGCCAGCCGCACCGCGCTCATCGCGGCCTCGGTGCCGGAGTTGACCAGCCGAACCAGCTCGATGGAAGGAACCGCATCCACGATGGCGCGGGCCAGCTCCACCTCGAGCTCGGTCGGCGCTCCGAAGGTGGTGCCGCGACGGGCCGCCTCGCAGGCGGCGGCGATCACCTCTGGCCGGGCGTGGCCGAGGATGAGCGGCCCCCAAGAGCCGACGCAGTCCAGGTACTCATCGCCATCCACGTCCCAGACCCGCGCCCCGAGGCCGCGCGCCAGGAACCGCGGGGCGCCGCCCACGGCCTTGAAAGCCCGCACTGGGCTGTTGACGCCTCCCGGGATGAGTGCTTGCGCCTCGGCAAAGAGGCGGGCCGATCCCAAGGCTGCGGCGTTGCTTCGCAGCCGCCGCCGGTCTGTGCTCTGGTCCACAGCTCTCTCCTCCCCCGCTAGTCGGGGCCGGTCGGCTCCAGGGGTGGCACGACCTCCCTCTCCACCGGGCGCTTGGGCACGCGAACGAAGCTGGCGGCGATCAGGTTGCAGATCGCGATGCCGGCCGCCCCGAGGAAGACGTACGGGAAGCCATACCGCATCCACACCAGGCCGCCGATGGTGGGAAGCGACATCGAGACGGCATGGTCTATCGAGACGCCCACGGAGAGCGAGGCATGGATGTCCGACTCGCTCTCGGCGATCTTGTCAATATAGGTAGTGCGCGCCATGCCCGCGGCGAACAGGACATTGTCGAGCACATAGCAGGCGTAGACGAGGTGGACCGGCCGGGCGAGGGGCAGCTCACGGGCGAATCCGTAGCCCAGGCAGACCCCGATCAGGAGCAGGGCGTCCGACATCAAGATCAGCCGCTCGCCGAGGCGGTCAATCAGCCGGCCGAGCCGGGGCTGGAAGAAGATGCCGATGACGGAGGCGACGATCCAGAGCTTAGCGATGGTGGGCGCGGGCTCTCCGAAGACCTTGATCAACACCCAGGGCCCGAAGGTAACAAACACCTGCTTGCGGGCGCCCGAGAACACGTTGAGCAGATAGTAGAGCGAGTACTTCCTCTTGAGCACCAGCTTGGGCCGGCGGGCCGAGCGGGCCGGCAGGGGGCGGAGGCGGGACAGGAAGACCGCGGCGCAGAGCGCGCCACAGGCCGCGATCGCGAAAGTCGTGCGATAGCTAAAGCCGAGGTACTCGAGGCCCAGCCAGACCAAACCGGAGCCCAGGATGGTGGCCGCCATCCCGGCGGCGCCGATCTGCCCCATCCTGGCGGCCCGCCGATGAGGCGGCGCGAGGCTGAGGGCGATGGTGTTGTTGACCGGCATCAGCATGTGGTTGCCGGTGCTCCAGAGGATCATGGAGGCGATCACCAAACCATAGTCGGCGCCCACGCCCACCAGCCCGATGATGCCGAGGGTCACTCCCAGCGCGGCGAAGGTTCCCAGCCTGATCTCCGAGAGGAAGAAGAGCAGACCGCCCAGCAGTGTCACCAGGAAGCCGGGCAGCTCCCGTGGGAACTCGAGCTGCCCCCGCGCCTCGGCCGACAGATGAAAGCTGTCGCTGAGGAAGTTGTTGAAGGTCGTCTCGAAGATCCCGCTCGTCAGCCCCAGCGCGGCGACGACCATGAGGAACAGGGTCAGCTCGCGCCGCAAGTCGCGGGAGGGGTGGCCTTGGTTGTCGTGCATGTGCTCGCGCTGAACCTCAGAGGGACATGCGGCGCCCCGGATAAACTGATCTATTGTCGGGCCGCAGCGAAAGCTCCTGCCGCTGCGCATGCATGTTATCGCAGCGGCTGATGGGGAGGGATGATGGCGGATACGAGCAATGGATTGGCGGAGAAGCCGGCGTGCTACCCTGATCTGCAGGGCCGGGTGGCGGTGGTCACCGGTGGCGGGACCGGGATCGGCCGGGGCATCGCGCTGCGGCTGGCCGCGGAGGGCATGAAGGTGGCGATCTGCGGACGCCGGCCCGACCGGTTGGCGGGGACCGCGGCCCTGATCACGGCCGGCGGAGGTGAGGTGATCGCCGAGCCCGCCGATGTGGGGCAGCCGGACGCGGTGCGGAGGCTCGTCGCCCGTGTCGCCGAGGGGTTCGGTACGGTGGACGCGCTGGTGCACAATGCGATGCTGATGAACTTCGCCCCATTCGAGAGGTGCACGCTTGAGCTGTGGGAGGAGAGCTTCGCCACGGGCTGCCGCGCGGCTTACCTACTGGCCGAGCAGGTCGTGCCGGGCATGCGGCAGCGCGGCCGCGGCTCGATCGTCTTCATCTCATCCGTGCTGGCGCAGCGCTCGCGGCCGGGCGGCATTTCCTACCATGCGGTGAAAGGCGCGCAAGAGGCAATGACCCGGCATATGGCAGTGACGTGGGGAGCCGATGGCCTGCGCGTGAATGCGGTGGCCCCCGGGCTCATCTACACCCGGGGAGAGGTGACACCCGCGTCGCTCGCGCACGATGCCATTCCGCTCCGGCGGGCGGGGACTCCGGCCGAGATCGCGGCGGTCGTGGCCTTTCTGCTCTCGGATCAGTCCAGCTACATCACCGGGCAGGTGCTGCGCGCGGACGGTGGGACCAGCGTCCAACTCGCCCCGCCGGGGATTCGGCTGTAGGTCCGGTTGAGGAAGGCCGCCCTCAGCTCCGGCTGAGCTCCTCGTAGAGGGCCAGGCTCTGCTTCATCCCCTCGCGTATCTCCAGGTGGAACGGGCATCTCTCCTCGCACTGGCCGCAGTCCGTGCAGGTCCGGGCGGCGACGAGGTAGCTCGGTTCTCCACCTCCGATGATGCGGGCCAGACCCATCTGCTTGATGTAGATCGGGAAGTAGAGGGCCTGGTAGATACTGATCTCCTGCGGGCAGGGCTCGCAGTAGCGGCAGGCGCGGCAGAAGACGCGACCCAGGTCGTCCCGGATGCGCTGCATCTCCCGCTCGTCCGCCTCGGTCAGCGGCTCCGGATGCTCGGCCTTCTCCACCAGGTCCTCGACCTGCCAGACCTCCTCCACTCCTACCACCGGGAGCACCGAGGGCAAGGAGTAGATGTAGTGCAGGCAGAGCCGCGAGCTCTCCAGCCGGCCGCCCGCGAACGGCTTCATCGCCAGCACGCCGATCCGCTTCTCCTGCGCCCGGTCGAGGAAGCCACTGGCCGCCACCTCGGTGTTGAGGAAGCTGAGCGGCAGTTGGACGGACTCGACCCAGTCGGCCTCCAGCATGGACAGCGCGAGATCGAGATTGTGGGTGGTGACTCCCAGGTGACCGATCAGGCCTTGCTTCTTCAGTTCCCTGGCCGCCGCGAGCGTGCCGCCTCTGGCGTGGACCGAGCGCCAGTACTCCTGATCGTCCACGCCGTGGAACTGGTAGAGGTCGAAGCGCTCGACCCGCAGTCGGGCCTTGCTCTCCTCCACCCGGTTCAGGAAACCCTCGGTCTCACCGCCCGAGCTCTTGCTGATGATGTGAAGGCCAGACCAGTCGCCGGCCACCGCGGCGCCGATCTTCTCCTCGCTATCGTGGTAGCCGTAGGCGGTCTCGATCCAGTTGATGCCTAGCTCCCGGGCGCGGGCGATGATGACCGCCACCTGCTGGTGGCTGATCTTGGAGAACTGGACGCCGCCCAGCCCCACGGCCGAGAGCTCCAGGCCGGTCTTGCCAAAGCGTATCATTCTCATGCAGTCGTTCCTCGCATCCGTGAGCTTCTGCGCGTCCTGCCCGCGGCCTCCCGTTCACGGGAAGGGCAGGCCCAACGCCGAGCCGTGCTGGGCCAGCGCGATGAGAGGAGATGGATAGACACCGAAGAGCAGCACGACTAGGGCTAGCAGGGCGAGGGCGATAGCGCTGGCGGGGCGCGGCGAGAGCCAACTGGTGCCCTCCTCCGCGGGTCGCAGGTAGAGTGCGGCCAGCACCCGCAGGTAGTAGTAGGCCGCAAGCCCGCTGTTGAGCACACCGACGATCAGCAGGAGCCAGAGGCCGGCGTGGGCGGCGGCGGAGAAGATGTAGAACTTCGCCATGAAGCCGACGGTGAGTGGCACGCCGGCGAGTGAGAGCATCATCAGCGCCAGGGCCGCGCCCAGCCAGGGCCTCTGGAGACCGAGGCCGCGGTAGTCCTCAAGCTCCTCGCGCTCGGTGCCCGCGGCCGACAACGCCGAGATGACGCCGAAGGCCCCGAGCGTCGTGGCGAAGTACGCGACGAAGTAGAAGCCGACGGCAGAGAGGCCTGCCGGCCCGCCGGCCAGGAGGGGGATCAGCAGGTATCCCATGTGAGCGATTGATGAGTAAGCTATCAATCGCTTGATGTTGTTCTGAAGCAGCGCGAGGAGGTTGCCGCCGAACATCGTGATAATCGCGAGCACCTCCAGGGCTGCGAAGGTGGCGGGCCGCTCGCGCAGACCGAAGGCCCACGTCAGGCGCAGCAGGAGCGCGAGCATCGCCGCCTTCGAGATCGTGGCCACCAGTGCGCTGACGGGAGCGGGCGCGCCCTGGTAGACATCCGGGGCCCAGGTGTGGAAGGGGACGGCGGCGAGCTTGAAGCCGAAGCCCACGAGCATCAGCGCCAGCCCGAGTGGGACCAGATCGGAGAGGCCAGCGCCCGCCGTCTCCCAGGCAGCGCCCAGGCCGCTGAATGACATGGTGCCGAACTCCGAGTAGAGCAGCGCCGTGCCGAGGAGCAGGAAGGCCACCGCCACGCCGGCGAGCACGAGGTACTTGAGGCTCGCCTCCAACGAGGCCGGCCTTCTCACGGTGTATCCGATCAGCCCGTAGAGCGAGACGCTCAGAGTCTCCAGCCCGGCAAGGAAGGATAGGAAGTGGGCGCTGGAGACCAGCACCAGTGTCCCCAGGACGGCGAGCAGCAGCAGGGCGTAGTACTTCTCCCTGCCGCGCCGGTCCACCAGATAGTCATGGGAGAACACCGCGACTGCGAAGCCGCCCAGCAGGAACAGACCTGCGTAGAAGAGCGCGAACTCGTCAACGCGGAGCACAGGCGTCACTTGCCGCGGGGCCAGCGGCCGGACGGCGAAGACGGACACGAAGGCGCCGGCTAGGGTGATGAGTGTGAGGAGCAGGACGCCCCGATGGCTGCGCCAGAAGACGCCGGCCAGCAACACCACCAGCGCGCCATAGGCGGTGATGATAAGAGGGAGCAGGGCCACGAAGTCAGTGGAGGTCACGTCAGCGCTCCCGCCGCGCGGCCGTGGGTGGAGAGTCGGCAAGGACTCGCTCGGCCGGGGCCAGCGAGGCGCGGGCGGCGGTGAAGACCGGCTGCGGCCACAGGCCGAGCCCGATGACGATGGCTGCCAGCAGGCCGAGGGTGACCAGCTCGCGCGCCGAGAGGTCCGGGACGCGCCACTGGTCCCGGTTCGGACCGTGCACTGACTCTTGCACCAGACGCAGCGCGTAGACGGTGGAGAGGATAAAGCCCACCGCGCCCGCGATGGCGAGGCCAGGGGCGGGGCGGTAGCTGCCCAGCAAGACCAGGAACTCGCCGACGAAGTTCGCCATGCCCGGCAGGCCCAGCGCGGCGAGGGCAAAGAACATGGTGAAGCCGCCCAGACGCGGGGCGGCCTGCCAGAGGCCGCCCAGCCGGGCCAGATCGCGCGTCTGGCATCTTTGGGAGATGCTGCCGGCGAGCAGGAAGAGGGCCCCGGTGCTCACGCCGTGGGCGATCATCTGGATCACGGCGCCCTGCAAGGCCAGCCCGTCGCCGACGTAGAGGCCGAGCAGCACGAATCCCATGTGGCTGATACTGCTGTAGGCGACCATGCGCTTGAAGTCGGTCTGCGCGAAGGCGAGCAGCGCGCCGTAGATCACCCCGATCACTCCAAGAAGACAGGCAACGCCGGCGAAGGCGACGGAAGGCGCGGGTAAGAGGGGGATACCGAAGCGCAGCATCCCGTAGGCCCCGGTCTTCAACAGGAGGCCGGCGAGCAGGATGCTGCCGCCGGTCGGGGCCTCCGTGTGAGCATCCGCCAACCAGGTGTGAAGTGGGACCGCCGGCAGCTTCACTGCGAAGCCGAGGAAGAGCCCGAGCATGATCCACGTTCCTGCGGCCGGTGAGAGCGGCGTCCCCATCAGGCGAGCCGCGTCGAAAGTGAGCGTGCCGGCGGCGCGGTAGTGCAGGAACGCCAGGCCCAGGATGGCGGCCAGCATGAGCAGGCTGCCGAGAAAGGTGAAGAGAAAGAACTTGATGGAGGCGCGGACGCGTCCCTCGTGTCCCCAGAGGCCTATGAGGAAGTACATGGGCACCAGCATCAGCTCCCAGAAGAAGTAGAAGAGGAGTAGATCGCGGGAGAGGAACACGCCGGTCACGCCCGTGACCACCGCCAGGAGGCAGAAGTGGAATGCGCCAACGCGCGCCGTGACCTCGCGCCAGGAGGAGGCGACCGCCACCATTCCAAGCAGGCCGGACAGCAGCACCAGGAGGAGACCCAAGCCGTCCATGGCGAGGTGATAACTGATGCCGAACGCTGGAATCCACGGCGCCCGCTGTTCGAGCAGCGGTGGGCCGGAGGCGGCGGATGAGCTGGCTTCAGACCAGGAGACGAGGGCCAGGGCGAGTTGAAGTCCGCAGGCGGCAAGGGCGAGGGCGCGGGCCAGCCAGGGGCGTCTGGCTGTGAGCCAGGCGGCCAGCCCGCCTGCGAAAGGGACAACGATTAGCCAGGTCAGCATCACGCCATGTGCTCCGGTCTACCTCAACAGCAGGACTGCCAGCAAGACTGCTCCCACCAGCAGGGCCGTTACGTAGTTGCGCACCCGTCCGGACTCGACTGTCGAAAGGGCACGACCGCCGCCGGCCGCCGTCAGCGCCAGCCCCCGGTAGAGCAGGTCCACGGCGTCGGTCCGGTTGGCCTGAGCCAAGGCGATGTAAGGTCTGACGATCACGCGGTCATAGAGCCAGTCGAACCCGCATCCGGCAAGCAGGAATCGCCGGGCCGCATCGTAGCTGCGGCTCCTGGCGAGGGCCGGCACTCCCTGCCGGGCGAAGAGGAGATAGGCGAGCGCGATGCCGCCCAGAGTCTCGGCCGCGGTGAGCACCAGGAAGAGGCCTTCGCCACCCGGGGCCGATGTCGGAGAACGGCCGAAGATGCTTGCGAGGAAGCGGCCAAGGGGGCTGAAGCCGCCGAGAGCCGGCGGCATGCCGACGAATCCCGCGGTCAGCGCGAAGAACGAGAGCAGGCCCACCACCAGCTTCATCAGCGGCCCGGGCTGGCTTCCCACGTCCGCCTGGGGGGCTCCGTAGAACACGCGGAAGAACACCCGGAAGATGTAGAGCGCAGTCAGGAAGCTCGCCACGAGGGCGGCAATCCCGAGCGCGCTAGAGCCCAAGGGCGAGGACCAGCTCGCCCAGATGATCGCATCCTTGCTATAGAAGCCAGCGCTAACCAGCGGAAGGGCAGAGAGCGAGGCCGCGCCGACGAGGAACGTCCACCCGGCCCATGGCAGGCGACGGAACAGCCCACTCATACGGCGGATGTCGTGCTCCTCGTGCATTGCCTGGATGACGATCCCCGCGGAGAGAAACAGCAGGGCCTTGAAGAAGGCATGGGTCATGAAGTGGAAGATGGCGGTCGCCCATGCCCCTACCCCGAGCGCGAGGAACATATAGCCGATCTGGCTGATAGTGGAGTAAGCTAGCACCCGCTTGATATCGTGCTGGGCGAGCGCACAGCAGGCCCCATAGAGAGCAGTCGCCGCCCCGATCACGGCAACGGTGAGCATCACAACCGGCGCGGCCGCAAAGAGCGCGTGGGTGCGGGCGATCAGGTAGACGCCGGCCGTGACCATGGTGGCGGCATGGATCAGGGCGCTCACCGGAGTTGGGCCGGCCATGGCATCGGGCAGCCAGACTTGCAGCGGGATCTGCGCCGATTTGCCGATGGCCCCGCCCAGCACGAGCAGTGCCGCCGCCAGCAGGGCAGGGCTGCCAGGGATGGCGTGCATCACCTGCTGGAGGTCGAGCGTGCCCGTCTGCCAGAAGAGGACGAACAGTCCGATCGCGAGCGAGGTGTCGCCGATCCGGGTGACGATGAAGGCCTTCCGCGCGGCCGCGCCATTCCCGCGATCCTGGTACCAGAACCCGATCAGCAGGTAAGAGCAGAGGCCCACCCCCTCCCATCCCAGGTAGAGGGAGACGAGGTTATCGGCCAGCACCAGGATCAGCATGAAGCCGACGAACAGGTTGAGGTAGCAGAAGAACAGGCTGTAGTCTCTCTCTCGCCCCATGAACTCGACGGCGTAGAGATGGATGAGGAAGCTCACGAAGGCGATCACCACGACCATGACGAGGGATAGCTGATCCAGGTAGAGGCCCATCGGTACGCGGAGCGAGCCCACCTCGATCCAGCGAAAGAGGGTCTGGTGGAAGGCGCCGCCGGCGGGCGGGTGGCTGAGATAGGCGGCGGCTACCACAAGACCCACGACCCAAGACAGGCCCACCGAGGCGGAGCCGGCGGCCGCGGCGGCGCGGCGGGGCAGCAGGCCCCCGCACGTCGCCAGCAGCAGCGCCCCTGCCAGCGGCAGGACAGGCATCAGCCAGAGCCACGCCATTCTCGTTCAGCCCTTCATGGTGCTGATCTGGTCACCATCTACAGTGTCGAATCGGTGGTAGAGACGGAGCACCAGGGAGAGCCCCACCCCCACCTCCGCGGCGGCCGCGACCAGGATGAGCAGAACCATCACCTGGCCGTCAGGCTGTCGCCACTTCGCCGCCGCGACGACGAAGGCGAGCGCCGAGGCGTTGAGCATGATCTCCAGGGACATGAGCACGAAGAGAAGATCGCGCCGGATCATGACTCCGAGCAGGCCGATCAGGAAAAGCACCAGCGCGACTGCCAGAAGGGAGGTAGTGGAGCAGGTGGCCACCTCAACCATCTGGCCGGACCTCCGACGGGGAGAGCGCAGCAAGCTCGGCAGGTTCCGGCCGGGCCGGCGAAGCGAGCTGCACCGCCGCCACCAGGCCCGCCACCAACAACAAGGAGGCGATCTCGACCACCAGCAGGTAGTCGCGGTTGAGGACCAGGCCCACCTGCTTCGGGCTGACCACTCCGGCCGGGGCGCCGGCTGGGCCGGCGCCGAGCAGCGCGTAGGCGCAGAGCGCCAGGAGCGCGAGCGTCAAGGCCACTGGCAGGCCCCACACCCCGGCCCCAAGCCAGCGCTGCTCCTGGCGCTCGCCCGGGGCGCCCAGGTTGAGCATCATCACCACGAACACGAACAGCACCATGATCGCTCCCGCATAGATCACGACCTGAAGCGCGGCGACGAAGGGCGCCCCGAGGGCGAAGAAGGCGAGACCCAGGGCGAGCAGCATGACGATCAGGTGGAGCAGGGCGCGCATGGCATTGCGCTCCACGATCACGAGCAGGGCCGAGAGCAGCGCCACCGCGCAGGAGCCATAGCAGACCAGGTTCATGGCAGCAGGCCTCTCGGATCAACTGGCGGCGACTCGTCCACTGCCTCCCCCTTGTCCTTGCCCTCGATGGCCGCGCCGGCATGACGGTAGAAGTTGTAGCCCGGGTACTTACCCGTGCCGCTGATGAGCAGGTGCTCCTTCTCGTAGACCAGCTTCCTGCGGTCGTACTCGCTCATCTCGAAATCCGGTGTGAGCTGGATGGCATAGGTCGGGCAGGCCTCCTCGCAGAACCCACAGAAGATGCAGCGCGAGAAGTTGATGCGAAACCACTCGGGGTAGCGGCGGCCGTGCTCATCCTCGGTCGCCTGCAACGCGATGCAGTCCACCGGGCAGGCCGCCGCGCAGAGGTGACAGGCGACGCAGCGCTCCTCGCCGTCGGGATCGCGGGAGAGGATGATGCGTCCCCGCCAGCGAGGAGGGATGAGCGGCCTCTGCTCCGGATACTGCACGGTGACGCGTTTGCGGAAGAGGTGCAGGAAGACCAGCCACAGGCTTCGCAGCGTTGACCACATGGCGTGCCTGTTCCTGCTACCTTGACAGAAGCGCGAAGCAGCCCGTCACCAGGATGTTGAGGAGAGAGATGGGCATCAGCACCTTCCAGCCGAAGTTCATCAACTGGTCGAAGCGGAAACGCGGCAGCACGCCGCGCACCAACATGAAGAAGACGATCACCGCTCCTGCCTTGAGCGCGAACCAGAACAGCCCTGGCAGCCAGGGCCCCTGCCAGCCGCCGAGGAAGAGCACGGTTGCCATGCACCCGATCAGCACCAGGTCGAGGTACTCGCCGAGGTAGAAGAGCGCGAACTTCATGCTGGAGTACTCGGTGTGGTAGCCGCTCACCAGCTCGCTGTCCGCCTCCGGCAGGTCGAACGGGATGCGCCGGACCTCGGCGAGGGTCGCAGTGAGGAAGATCGCCAGCCCGACAGGCTGTGAGATGCAGAACCAGAGCGACCTCTGGGCAGCCACGATGTCGCCGAGCCGGAAAGAGCCGGCCAGCATCACCACCCCGACCACCGAGAGGCCCATAGGCAGCTCGTAGCTGATCATCTGCGCGGCCGCCCTGAGCCCGCCGACCAGGGAGTACTTGCTGTTGGATGACCAGCCGGCGAGCACGATGCTGTAAACTCCCAGCGATGCCATCCCCAGGAAGAAGAGCAATCCCACGTTGAAGTCGGCGATGCGGATATGCGCGGTGAAGGGGATCGTCCCGAACGCCAGGAGCACGGTCACGACGACGATGCAGGGGGCGATGATGAACACATACCGGTCCGCGAAGGGCGGCAGCCAGTCCTCTTTCATCATCAGCTTCAGGGCGTCGGCGAGCGGCTGGAGCAGGCCCAGCGGTCCCACCCGGTTGGGGCCGTAGCGGTCCTGGAAGCCGGCCAGCAGGCGTCGCTCTAGCCAGATCAGGCCGATTGGGAGGTTGAGTAGAACGACCAGGATCGTCACCACCTTGATCGCCGGCAGAAGCCAGATCATGGCAACCGCTCGATCGTCGCCGGCGTGACGCTCAGAATGCCCTCGGTCTCGGCATAGCCGGCCGGCACCACCGCCAGGCCCGGGGCCACGCCGGCGTCCAGTTCGACCGACAGCCGGTACTCCTGGTCACCGACCATTAGCCGCGCCAGGTCGCCATCGCTCAGGGACCGCCGGGCCGCCTCCTCGGGGTGCAGGCGCACGGCGGCCGGCGCGATCACAGAAGCGATGCCGGGGGCCTGGCGGGAAAGCTCCTCGGAACCGAAGATGGCCGCTTGCGGCGCTAACCAGATCTCGTCCGGCCCGAGCGGCTTCGGCGGAGCTGGGTCGGGGAGGGGCTGTGACACCTCGCCCCCTTGCTCCAGCAGTCGCCGACCAGGAATGTGAGGAGGCGGGGTTCCGCCAGACTCGAACCGGGATCGGAAGAGGGCCTGCATGGAGTTCCATGCGGGGTACCAGTAGCGCGGCGTGAGCGCGGGCGGGGCCTCGGTCTGGTGGCCCTCCATGCTGAAGGCGAAGGGCGAGTCTCGGTCGGCCGGCGGCTGTGGCTCGAACACGGTGCGAGCGGCGTCCTTGGCGGTGCGACCGCTGGCGCGATGCGACTCCCTTGCCACTCGCTGGCCCACCCGGTCGCGCCACGAGGCGGGCGGGGCTGCGTCCCGTGCCCCCGCAAGGTCGGGTCGCGCTTGGGCCAGGGCGCTTAGCACATCCTCCACGCCGGCCCACCGTCCCTGGCCTGGCCGCTGGATCTCGATCAGATCGCGCAAGATCTGCCAGGAGGCGCGCGGTTCCTCGGCCGGGATGAAGGCTTGGTAGAAGCGCTGGGCCCGGCCTTCGCTGTTGACCAGCGTGCCCGTCGTCTCCGCGAAGGCGGCCGCGGGAAGCACCAGGTCGGCGAGCGCGCTCGTCTTGCTGGGCAGACAGTCGAGGACCACCAGACATTGCAGTGAGCGGAGCGCCTTCTCCACCCGGGACGGCGAAGCGCGGCGGAAGAGGTCGTTCTCGAGCACGATCAGGCCGTCGGCGGCGCCGGCCTCGATTTCGCCCAGCAGATCGTCCACACTCCGCCCGCCCAGCAGCGCCGCGCCCATGGAGTTGCACTCGGGGATGACGACGGACAGCAAGCACGGGGCTTCTGTGCGCTGCGATAGTGCGCGCGCGACCTCCGCCGCAGCCCGCAGCAGGCCATCGCCACCGGAGGCGCTAACCACCACCAGCGGGTGCTTGGCGGCGACCAGGGCCGCCGCGATCCGGCCGGCCGCGGTCTCCTCGTCCCCTCGTCCCTGGGCGACGGCGCTGGCGACTGCGAGGCCGAGGCCAGCGATCTCGGGGGGCGACATACGAAAGGATCCAGTCGCGATCGCGTCGAGCTTCATCGCGGCGACGGACGCGATGTGGAGCTCACCTTTCGCCTGCTGGAGCGCGTTGCGCACCGCGTAGTCGTTCCAGTCCGGGATGCCCTGGCCGCGGGAGATGTCGAGGCGCGCCCGCTGGACTCCTTGCCGGATCGCAAGGTCGAGCATCGGGGCCTCATTGGTGGGATCGGTCCCGAGAATGAGTACGGCGTCGGCCGACTCGGCGTCCGCCAAGGCGGCCGAACGCGCCGGGCCGGCCTTCAGGACGGCAATCGCCCGGTTGGTTGCTGCTTGTTCCGGGCTGGACATCCCCGGCGAGAAGGCTTGCTCGCCGACTAGCACCTGGAGGGCGTAGTTCGCCTCCAGGCTGGCGCGGGGGGAACCCACCCCCAGCACGCGACGGCACTTGGCCAGCGCTTCCTGCGCTTGCCGCATTGCCTCCGGCCACGAGACCGGGCGGCCTTCGCTGCGGCCAGCCAGGGGCTGGCGCAGACGTCGGGGGCCGTTCACGAACTCGTAGCCGAACCGGCCCCGGTCGCAGATGAAGTAGCGGTTGATCTCGGGATGGCACCGCGGCTGCACGCGGCGCAGCAGCTCGTAACGGGCGCCGATGATAGTGTTGCAGCCCAGGCCGCAGTGCACGCATACAGAGGGCGCGGTCTCCAGGTCCCACTTGCGCGTGTAGTGGGCCTTCAGAGTCTTGTCGGTGAACACGCCGGTGGGGCAGACCTCCACCAGATTGCCCGAGAACTCCGACTCCAGCAGGCCGTCTTCGTAGCGGCCGAAGTAGACCTGGTTCTTCGAGGAGAAAGCATCGAAGTCACGGCCGCCGGCGTAGTCCCGGTAGAAGCGAAGGCAGCGATAGCACTGGATGCATCGGTTCATCTCGTGATTCAGGAATGGGCCCAGGTTCTGGTCGCGATAGGTGCGCTTTGGGCCGCGGTAGCGCCGGTAGACGTGCCCCACCATCACGGTCATGTCCTGGAGGTGGCACTCTCCGCCCTCGTCGCAGATCGGGCAATCGTGCGGATGGTTTATCATCAACCATTCGATCACTTGCCGACGGAACTCGGAGACCTCGGGATCGCTGACCGAGACCCGCAGGCCGTCACTCACCGGGGTCATGCAGGCCATCACGATCCGGCCTCTCCGGTCCGACTCATCGTGGTAGACCTTCACCGCGCACTGCCGGCAGGCGCCGACCGATCCCAGGGCAGGATGCCAGCAGAAGTAAGGCACGTTGATCCCCAGGTCTATCAGCGCAGAGAGCAGGTCGGCCTCCGCAGGCACCCGGTAGGATTGGCCATCAACATGGATGGTGGGCATGGCTAGTGCCGGTCCTTCCAGGGGCAGCCGCTCTGGCCGAGATGCGCTTCGTACTCGGCCCTGAGCTTCACGAGGCCGCTCTCGATGGAGACCACGGCGCCGAGGGCGAGGGCGCAGAAGGTGTTGCCGTGGATATGATGGCAAAGCTCTCGCAGCAGATCGAGGTCGCCGGGCTCGCCGCGCCCCTCCTCCAGGCCGGCCAGGATACCCTCGATCCACGGCAGACCGTCGCGGCAGGGAGTACACCAGCCGCAAGACTCCCTGCTGTAGAACCGCTGAAGGTTGTGCACCAGGCCAACCGGGCAGGTGTGGTCGTCGAGCACGATCACGGTACCGGTGCCGAAGTAGCAGCCGATTTCCTTCAGGGACTCGAACTCGAGGGGGACCTCCATCTCCGAACTGTCGAGGAACATGGTGGAGGCGCCGCCAGGGAGCGCGGCCCGGAAGCGGTAGCCCTCTTGCATTCCTCCCGCGTGCTCCTCGACCAGCTCCCGCAGGGTGCTTCCCATCGGCAGCTCGAAGGAGCCGGGCCGCTTGACCCGGCCGCTCACGCCGTAGATCTTGGTCCCGGCGTCTTTCGCCTTGCCCAGGGCCTTGAACCAGGCGGGTCCCCGCTCCACGATATGGGGCACGCAGCACAGCGTCTCCACGTTGTTGACCACCGTGGGCTTGCCCCAGGCGCCCGACTGAACCTCGTAAGGCGGTTTGGTCCGGGGGATGGCGCGCTTGCCCTCCATCGCGTTGAGGATGGCCATCGCCTCCCCGCATATGTAGCGGCCCGCGCTCATGTGGATATGCAGCTCGAAGCTGAAGTCAGTGCCCAGGATGTTCCGACCCACATAGCCGGCCTGCTCGGCCTCGGCCAGCGCGCGGGAGAGGACGCGCGCCGGCTCGACGTATTCATCGCGGACGAAGATGTAGCCGAGCTCGGCCTGACAGGCATAGGCGGAGATCGCCAGGCCCTCGAGCAACTGGTGCGGGTCGCCCTCCACCAGGAAGCGGTCCTTGAATGTGCCCGGCTCCATCTCGTCCAGGTTCGCGATGTAGATGCGCGGGCGCTCCGATTGCTCGAACGGCGGGAGCCCTGCCCATTTCTGGCCCATGGGGAAGCCAGCGCCTCCCCGGCCTTTCAGGTCCGCCTCCGACACCATCGCCACCAGCTCGGCCGGCGTGTGCCGGGTGAGCGCCTGGCGGAGCGCGACGTATCCACCCGCCGCCTCGTACTCGCGGAGGCCGGTGGGAGGGCCGCCGGGCCTGATGTTTCTGGTAAGAACCGGCGCCATCTACTTGGACCTCTGGTGGGGCAGGTTTCAAACCTGCCCTACCGCGCAGGCATCTCCTCGCCGGCGATCAGCCTGTCGAGCATCTCGGGCGTAAGGTTACGCACGAGCTGGTCATCAACCATCATCACCGGCGCGTGGTCGCAGTCGCCGAGACAGCAGATCGGCAGCAGTGTGAACCGGCCGTCGGCCGTGGTGCCTCCGCGCTCCACGCCGAGCTTCTGCTCAAGGTGCTCCAGCAGCGACTGCCCCCCGAGCATCCAGCAGACCGCGCCATCACACACCTTCAGCACGTGCCGCCCCATGGGACGGCGGAAGACCAGGCTGTAGAACGTGGCGACGCCATCGAGCTCATCTCGGGTCATACCCAGGAGGTCGGCCAGGTCGGCAATCGCCTCATCGGAGATCCAGCCGCGCCCGTATTGGAGAATGCTCAGCGCGCCGATACAGGCTGCCTGGCGGTCATAGCTCCGGGCGATCTCCTCCTCGATCGCCTGTCTTTCCTGCTCGGTCAGCACGCTCGAAGCTCCTCCGTCATCTGTCTACATCGGCGAGCACGTAGTCAATGCTCCCCAGAATGGCGAGCAGGTCGGAGATCATGTAGCCCCGCGAGAGCAGGGGCAGCGTCTGGAGATGAGCGAACGACGGGGTTCTGATGCGCAGGCGATAGGGATGGTTCCCGCCATCGCTGATCACGTAGTATCCGGTGTTACCCTTCGGCATCTCGGTGCCGGCGTGCGCCTCTCCGACGGGCATCGGGAAGCCCCAACTGACTGCCAGGAAGTGGTGGATCAAGGTCTCGATCGCGACCATGGTGCCCTCTTTGCGGGGCGGCATGGAGAGGGGGTGGTCGCTCTTGTAGTGGCCTGCCGGCATGTCGTCGGCGGCTTGCGCGATGATCCGCAGGCTCTGGCGCATCTCCTCCATGCGCACCAGGGAGCGGGCGAAGCAGTCGCCCTGGTCGGCGGTGGGGATCTCGAACTCGAACTGATCGTAGGCCGAGTAGGGACGCTTCTTCCGGAAGTCCCAGGCGATCCCGGTGGCCCTGAGATTCGGGCCGGTTACACCCCACTCGATCGCCTCTTCCTGGGTATAGGCCCCCACTCCCACGGTGCGGCCTCTGAAGATCGCGTTCTCGACCAGCATCTTCTGGTATTCGTCTATCCGGGGCCGGAAGCGCCGCACGAACTCATCCACGAGCGGTTTCCAGCCTTTCGGCAGATCCTCGGCCACGCCGCCGATGCGGAACCATCCAGGGTGCATGCGGCCTCCGCAAATCGCCTCCACCAGGTAGAAGGCCTCCTCGCGGTCGGTGAAGGTGAAGAACACCGGGGACATGGCGCCGACATCCGTGCCGAAGGTGCCGAGCCAGACCAGGTGGCTGATGATGCGGAACAGCTCGCACAACATGACCCGGATCACCTGGGCGCGCAGGGGCACTTCGATCCCGGCCAGCTTCTCCACTGCCAGCACGTACGGGAGGTTGTTCTGGACTCCGGCGAGGTAGTCAACGCGGTCGGTGTAGGGGAGGAAGGTGTGGTAGGTCTGCCGCTCCGCCATCTTCTCCACGCCGCGATGGTGGAAGCCGATGTCGGGGATGGCGTCGAGCATCTCCTCGCCATGCAGGCGGAGCACGATCCGAAGCAGGCCGTGGGTGCCCGGGTGGTGCGGGCCGACGTTCAGGAACATGTAGTCGGAGTGATCGCCGGAGGGTAGCCCAGCGAGTCAGAACAGCTCCCCGGAGGCAGGGCCCTGCGCGTTCCGCAGGACAATCGCCGCCCCGTACATGTGGGAGCCCCGTCCCCGGGGCGATCCGTGTCCCCCCGTGGGGCGGGGACGCCGATCCCTGCCCGCGCCTACTCGTATCGCAAGGCCTCGATGGGGCTGAGCTGGGCCGCTTTCTGCGCGGGGTAGATGCCGAAGAAGAGCCCGGTGGCGGCAGCCACGCCGACGGAGGCGATGACAGACTGGGGGGTGATGAGGGCATCGGTCTGGAAGGCTCGGCCCAGCAGGTTGGCCGCCAGTGCTCCCAGGCCGACCCCGACCAGCCCTCCCACTCCCGCAATCACGCAGGACTCGATCAGGAACTGGAGCCGGATATCACGGTTGGTGGCCCCCACGGCCTTCCGCAAGCCGATCTCTCGCGTCCGCTCGGAGACCGAGACGAGCATGATGTTCATAATCCCGATGCCGCCCACGATCAGCGAGACCACCGCGATCCCGGCCAGCAGATTGGTCATGGTGCCAGTGGCGGTCTGAAGGGCCTCCATCAGGCTGGTCTGACTCCGGACAGCGAAGTCATCGTTGTCGTCATAGGGCGGGAGGATATGGTGGCGCTCCCGCAGCAGCCGTGAGATCTGCTCGGTGGCCAGGTCCATACTGCCCCTGGAGGTGGCCTCGACGCCGATACTGCTGAGATGGGTGCGGTTGAAGACGCGGCGGAGCGCGGTGCTGACGGGGACGATCACCGTGTCGTCTTGGTCCTGCCCGAACCCGCCCGCGCCCTTGGTCTTCAGCACCCCGATCACCAGAAACGGGACGCGGTTGATCTGCACACTCAGACCCACCGGGTCGGCGCTATCACTGCCCAGCAACTGGCTGACCACCGTGGGACCCAGCACCGCCACCTTGAGCCTGCCGCCCACATCGTTCTCGGAGATGAAGCGACCGCGCTCCACCGGCGAGTTGTTGACAGTCCGGTAGGCGGGCGAGGTGCCAAGGAGCTGAGTCTGCCAGGTCTTGTCACCCAGCTTCACCGTGACCCCACCGCGGGCCTGGGGCGCCACTGCGAGCACGGACTGCGGGAAGTGGCGGGCGATTGCCTTCGCGTCGTCGTCCGTGAGGGTGGTCACCTGTCCCCCCGCGAAGGGGCCGCCGAACCTGATCTTTGGGTTGCCCGGCATGACGGTGAGCAGATTGGTGCCGAGAGACGCGATGCTGGCGGTGACCTTCGCGCCGGCCCCGGCTCCCAGAGCCACCATCGTGATCACCGCGCTCACGCCGATGATCACCCCCAGCATGGTGAGGCCGGTGCGCATCTTGTTGCGCCCCAGCTCCCGCCAGGCCAACCGCACGCTCTGCCAGAGGTTCATGGCGCGTTCTCCAGCTTGGGGTCGAGCGCCACCACCTTCCGGGCGACCAGCCGCTCTCTCACCGGCTCGTCGCCCTGCACCAACCCGTCCCTGATGGCAATCATCCGCTTGCAGTGACGCGCAATGTCGGCCTCATGGGTCACGATGACCAGGGTAATGCCGGCGTCATTGAGATCCTGGAAGATCGCCATCACCTCTTCGCCCTGGCGGGTGGCCAGATTGCCGGTGGGTTCGTCCGCGAGGATGAGGCTGGGCTCTGTGACCAGTGCCCGGGCGATGGCGACGCGCTGCTGCTGGCCCCCGGAAAGCTCGTTGGGGCGGTGATCCACGCGGTCCGCCAGCCCTACTCGCGCGAGCGCGGCGAGCGCCCGCTCTGTGCGGTCCGGGGTGCGGGCGTAGACCAAGGGCAGCTCCACATTCTCCAGCGCGGTGGTGCGGGGCAGCAGGTTGTAGCTCTGGAAGACGAACCCGATTCTGTGATTCCTGATCCGGGCCAGCTCAATGTCGTCGAGTTCACCGACCTCGACGCCCTCCAGCAGGTAAGAGCCGCTAGTGGGACGGTCGAGGCAGCCGAGGATGTGCATCAACGTTGACTTGCCCGAGCCAGAAGGCCCGGTAATGGCGACGAACTCGCCGCGCTCCACCCTGAGATCAATGCCGCTGAGCGCCTCGACCTTCACTGCTCCCAGGTCGTAGATCTTCCTGACCCCCTGGGTCTCGATCACGGCCGTGCCCGCCTGGTCGCCCGTGACGGCCCCAAGGCTCTGGCTGCTAACGGCCACCTCTGCCGCCTCCTCGGCCTCCGCCGCGGGGGCCGAACGGGCTGAAGGTGGGAGGCCCTCCCGGCCCCTGGCTCTGCCCCGGTATCTGCCCGGAGACCACCACCGTATCGCCCTCGTTCAGCCCCTCCAGGATCTCAGCGTGCTCGCCATCGCTGACCCCGGTGCGGACGTTGACCGTGCGGAACTGAGGCTGGCCTCCCGGCCCGGTGGTCATCACGGCCACGGTGGAACCCTTCACCCCCGGCCTTACTGCGTCCACCGGAATGGCCAGCACGTCCTTGCGGTGGGCCACAGTTGTGTTCACCGTGGCCGTCATATCGGGCTTCAGCAGGTGACCCGGGTTGGTCAGCGCGATGGTGACATCGTACGTGACCACGTTCTGCTGCATGGTGGCACCCGAGGCGATCTTCACCACGCGGCCATGGAAGGGCCGGTTGGGATAGGCGTCTATGATGACTTCGGCTGGCTGCCCCAGGTTGACCCGCCCGATATCGGTCTCATCCACGAAGGCGTCCACCTGGAGGCGATCCAGGTCGGCCACGATGATCAGGGTTGGGGCAGACAGCCCGGCCGCGATGGTCTCTCCCTGCTGCTGAGTAAGCTGGAGCACCGTCCCTGAGATGGGCGTCCGGATCAGGGCCTTGTCCAACTGAGCCCGGCTCTGCGCCAGCGCGGCCTCCGACTGCTTCACCGCCTGTCTGGCCTCGGCCACCTGCTGCTGCTTGATGGCGCTCTGCGCCAGTCCGGCCTGGGAGGCGGCGAGCGACGCCCTGGCCTGGTTCACCTGCTGCCGGGCTGACTCCAGATCGGCGTCGAGCTTGGTGTTGACCAGTCGCACGTTCTCCCGCGCCGAGGCCAGTTGAGCGGAGTTCACTTCGGCCGTAGCTTCTGCCGTGTCCACCTCCGAGGCCGCCACATAGCTCTTCTGGAAGAGCTCCTGGGTCCGCTTGAGGTTGGCCTGGGAGTTGGTATCGTTAGCCTGCGCCTGACGCAGGGCCGCCTGAGCCTGAGCGCGCTGGAGATCGGCGGATCGCTCAACCTGGGTGAGGCCCGCCTGCGCCGCGATCAGCGCGGCCCGCGCGGTCTGGACCGCGGTCGTGGCCTGGGTGTCCTGCAGCTTCACGCCGGCCAACTGCTCGGAGAGCCTCTCCCGGTTCAAGCTGAGCGTGGCCTCAGCCTGGCGCACCTGGGCCTCCAGGTCGGGCACGTCGAGTTCGGCGATGACCTCGCCGGCCTTCATCTGAGTGCCAACATCCGCGAACAGCCGCTTGATGCGGCCCGTGATCTGGGAGCCGATCTTCACCATCGCGCCGGTCTGGGCCGTGACCGAGCCGGTCGCCGACACAGTCTGCGTGATGTCCATCCTCTCGACGCTGCCCTTCACCAGGCCGACGGGCAACGTGGGCCGCCCGAGGCGCCGCATCACCACGGCCCCGACCAAGGCCACGATCGCCACCGCGATGGCGAGGTTGATCAGGAGTCGCCGCCGTCCCTTCGCCGCTCTGACCCGGGACGCATCCCGGGTCGCCGGCAGCGGCCTTGTCCGCCCGGCGCCGCCAGTGCCGGAGCCGTTAGAGTCTGCCATCGGCTAGTCTCCTTCCTCCAGCCCCAAGGCCGCTTTCAGCGCGGCCAGCGATGTGCTCAGGCCGTAGCGCGCATTGACCAGATTCGTCCTGGCGGTGACGGCCGCGGTCTCTGCGTCAATCACCTCGATGTAAACGGCGACACCTGCCTGATACCTGCCCGTGGCGAGGGCCAGCGACTCCTCGGCGCTTGCCTCCTCGGCCTGGGAGGTGGTCACCTTCTGCCGAGAGGTCTGGACGTTGAGATAGGCCTGCACCACTTCTGAGGCCACGCTCTGCTCGGTCTGGCGAAGCTGCACCTCGGCCGCCAGCGCGTTCACCTCTGCCTCCTGGATCCTGCCCCGGGTGAGGCCCAGGTCGAGCAAGGGCCACTGGAGGCTGACCCCATAGGCCCAGCTCGCGCGGTCGGGCGGGAAGGCAGCGCCACTCAACCCGTAGTTCCAGTTGGCGAAGAACCCCGGCCGGTTGCTGGCGCGGGCGGACCCGAGAGTATCCCGGGCCGCCTGCACCGTGGCGCGCGCTTGCCTCACTGCTGGCCGCTGTGCGAAAGCCTGCTCCAGCAAAGCGGCCGGTTCGGGCAGCGGCACAACCGGCTCCGCCGTCTCCTCCACGCGGGTGGGCGTCCTGACGTCCACTCCCATCGCCAGATTCAGGTTAACCCTGGCGACGGCGCTGGTGTTCTGAGCGGTGGCCAGGTTGAGCTGGGCCTCCGCCACCGCTGCTTCCGCGGTGACCACGTCCGAGCGGGGGGCAACGCCGGCGCTGAAGCGCGCCTTCGTCAGATCGAGATGGGCTTGCTGGTCGGAGACGTTACGCTGCTGCACCTCGGCCAACTGCTGGTCCTGCAGCAGGGCGTAGTAGGCCTGCTTGACCTGGATGACGGTGTCCTGGCGCGTCTGCGCGAGCGACTCAAGCGCCGATTCCGCCTGCCGTCGCGCCTGCCCAACCGCAGAAGGCGTCTTGCCGAAATCATAGATCAGCTCGCGGGCCGAGAAGTTCGCCGTGTAGCCGCCCGCGGTGAACTGCCCACCCACCGCGCTCACTCCCCCGGCGCGACTGGGCCCGGTCCGGGTGTGCTGGCCGCTGACCGTCCCGGATGGGTAGTAGCCGCTCACCGCCTGGCTCACCCGCGCGTTAGCCGCGCTCGCCGTGTACTCGGCGAGGGCGAGCTGGGGCTGGTGGTACATGGCAATGGCGATGGCCTCGCGCAGGCTGATCGCCCGCTCGGTCGGAACCACGCTGGGCGCGGTCAGCGGCAGCGCAGGAACCTCGAGGGCGGGCGGAGACAGCGCGGGAGATACCGCGGGCTGCGCCCGCGCTCCGGCCGCGAGCAGCACGAGCCCTAGTGCCGCCGCGGGTGCCAGCTTCACCCAGATCGAGCGGGTGTCTGTCATATCCGTCGCTCCTCTGTCTCCGTACCAGCCATGGCCGATCCAGGTCTAAGCCTACCAGTCCATGATTGCAGCCGCGTGGAGACAGTTTGCAGATTACGTAGAGGACCGCCTGGAAGCCAGGGTCCAATCACGCCACCGGCGGCCGTCGCCGTCTTATATTCAACGATCCGGCCTGTCAAGGCCGGGCGGCCGGCAAGTGTGACGCGTTTCGCCAACGCGGCGGCTGCGGAGCAACACCGAAGCCGGTGGTGAGAGGAGGCCGATGCCTGCTGGGTCTTGCCCCAGACGGCTACAGAACTGGGGCGCTCGGTATCGCCTCGCTGCGGGGCCGGAGGACAAAGACCAGCGGCAAGGTCACCACGAAGACCGCGCCGATGATGAAGAAGACGTACTCGAACGACATCACGGCCGCCTGCTGCTGTACCAGACCATTGAGCAGGGCGAGCGCCTTCTGCCCTGCCTGGTAAGGGATGACGCCGCGGCTGGGCAGGGCGCCGGCGAGCGCCTGGTAGCGCAGCACGTAGCCCGGGTTGTAGAGGCTGAGGTTCTCCCCCAGGCGGCTGGCGACGATCGTCTGCCGGCTCTCCAGCAGGGTGGCGAAGACGGCAATGCCGAAACTGCCGCCGAGCTGCCTCACCAGGTTGTAGAGGGCGGCCGCGTTGGTGAGCCGCGGGCGCGCCACCCGCGCCAGCGCGGCGGTCGAGAGCGAGACGAAGATCAGCGAGAAGGCCAGCCCCTGCCAGAGCTGCGGGATCATCAGGCCGACATAGCTGGTCTGGTCGGTGAAGCGGGCCATCTGGAAGGCCGCCATGCCGGAGAGGGCGAGGCCCGAACCGATCATCAGCCGGGGCCCGAGCCGGTTGTAGAGCCTTCCCGCGATCGGCATGCCTACCATCATCACCAGTGACCTGGGCAGCATGGCGATCCCCGACTGGAGGGCGTCATATCCCAGCAACTCCTGCATGAAGAGGGGCAGCAGGAAGATGCTGCCGAACAGGGCGAGGCCGAGCACTCCGCCGAGGATCGTGCCGGACGTAAAGGAGCTGTTCGCCAGAATCGTCAGGTCCACCGCCGGCCTCTCGACGCGCAGCTCCCAGAACACGAAGGCGACCAGGGCCACCGAGGCCACGATGGCGAACCCCACGATCCAGTCCGACTCGAACCAGTCCTCACTCTGGCCCTCCGACAGCAAGGTCTGAAGGGAGCCCAGCCCGATGGTGAGGAGAGAGATCCCTACGTAGTCAGCACGGCCCGCGGTGTCCCGCCGCAGGTAGGAGGGGTCAGAGAGGAACTGGGAGGCCATGAACATAGCGATTGCGCCGATGGGGAGATTGATGAAGAAGATCCAAGGCCAGCCGTAGTTGTCGGTCAGCCAACCGCCCAGAGTCGGCCCGATCGCAGGGCCGAGCAGGATGGCGATCCCGAAGATGCCCATCGCCATGGCCTGCTCTGCCGGGGGAAAGATCTCCCGCAGGACCGCCATCGCAATCGGCTGCATCAGCCCCGCGCCGAAGCCCTGGATGATCCGGAAAAATATCAGCGGGTGCAGTGAGCGCGAGAGCCCGCAGAAGAGCGACGAGACGATGAAGAGCAGCAGCGCGAATAGGTAAAGGCGCTTGCGCCCGATCACCGCGGCCAGCCACGCGGTGAGCGGCAGGACCACCACCACGGACACCAGGTACCCGGTGGCCACCCAGCTCACCTCAGTGAGTGTGACTCCCATGCTGGCCCGGATGTCGGGGAGGGCGATGTTGATGATGCTAAGGTCAATCGCGCCCATCAGCGTACCCAGCACGATGGACGCCGTGACCAGCAACCGGTTGACCTCGACCGGGTCCCCGGCCGTTCGCGTAGCTGGCAGAGGGGACGTCATTGGTTCTCACCTAGCGGATTGCACCGGACGAAGTGACGGCGGAATCCGGACAGACCACCCCGCAGACGCGCGCGAGGATCTGCCGCCGTCACTGCTTTGTGCGAGCATCATTGCTGCGGCCGACCCGACTGGCCCGATTGCCGCTCGTCTCGATGCTGACGATCACGCTCATCCCGGCGCGCAAGGCGCGCTGGGGGCTGGTCTTCCAGTCCACCGCGATGCGCACCGGGACGCGCTGCACGACCTTGGTGAAGTTCCCGGAGGCGTTCTCGGGTGGCAGGAGGCTGAACACCGATCCGGTCCCGGGGCTGAGCGACTCGACGCGGCCGAAGAAGGTAAGCCCCGGGTAGGCGTCAACGGTGAGAGTGGCCCGCTGGCCCACGCTGACATGCGTGAGCTGGGTCTCCTTGAGGTTGGCTGTCACATGGGTGCCGGAGCGCGAGACGATGGCCATCAGCGGCTGCCCCGGCTGTATGAACTGGCCGGGTTCGACGTTCTTCGCGGCCACCGTTCCTTCCACCGGGGCGACGACCCTCGTGTACGACAGGTCGAGTTGCGCTTGCTCGAGCCGGGCCTGGGCGGCGGCCGACTGGGCCTCTGCGCTGCCGGCTTCGAAGCGGCGCACTCGCACCTGAGCCGGGCTGGATCGGGATGATCGCACCGCCGCCTCCGCTTGACGCACCGCGGCTGAGGCCTGCGCCACGGCGGCCCGCGCCGCGGCCGCCTTCTGACCGGCCTGAGCCACCGCCACTGTCGCCTGGCGGAGCCGCTGTCGCGCCTGGGCCACTCCCGCCTGGGACGATTGCAGCACGGCCTGCGCCGCCTCCACGTTGGCCTGCGCGCTGATGTTGGCGGCGACGGCAGCATCGCGCTGCTGGGCGCTGACCGCGCCGTCGGACCGCAGCTTCTCCATGCGGGAGGCATCGCGCTGGGCCTGCTCGGCAGTCGCCTGGGCGCTGGTCACCGCGGCCCTGCTGGAGGCGACCTGCCGGAGCGCAATCTCCACTGCCTGGCCGGCCGCCATCTCCTCCGCGGTGGCGGCCTCAACCTGGCTGGAGGCCGACTCGCTCTCGCGCTCGCTCATGACCTGCTGCGCTTGGGCGGCGCCCTGCGCTGCCTCTGCCCCCGAAATGCCAGCCGCACCCGTCTCCTGGGTCACACCGACGGTGCTCGTCGCCGCTTGGGCTGCGCTCTTCGCCTGGGCCACGCCGGCCTCCGCCTGAGCCAGCGCGACCTGGTAGTCCTTCGGGTCAACCGCGACCAGGAGCTGCCCGGCCCGCACCTCCTGGTTGGTGTCCGCGTAGACTTCCCGTACGTGGCCGGCGATGCGCGCGCTCACCGGATAGATGTCGGACTCGATCTGAGCATCGTCACTGCTGACATGGGTCCGGGTGTAGGCCAGCCAGCGCAGGCCGAAGACGGCCGCGACCACCAGCACCACCAGGCCGATGGAGAGAACGACACGCCGTGCTGCCCCCGAGGCCGGTCGCGGCGGAGTCGGCCCTCCTCCCTGCTCATTCGTAGCGCTGGAATTGCCCTGCCCGTCTGCTGTGACTTCGCTACTCACCTGACCTCTTTCTGAGCAGCCCGTTAGCCGACGGGCGCAGTGGGCAGGGGTTCTCTGCCAGTTCGCCGGTTCCCTGCGCAAGGCTGCGCGCCGGAGCGCACAGAATAGGTCGGAGTGCAGGCATGTGTTGCACAAACTGACTAGCCCGGAGTCGGCCATGGCAGGCAGATCGGTAGGGTACACCCGGCGGGAGCTTCGCGGGTCCGGGCCGGTCCGCTCATTCCGGGGCCGCCAGCTCGATCACATCGCCTTCCCTCTCGGCGGGATCGGGACCGGCTCGGTGTCACTGGCGGGCAACGGTTCCCTGCGCGATTGGGAGATCTTCAACTGCCCGAACAAGGGGTATCACCTTCCGGGATGCTTCTTCGCGGTGTGGGTGAAGCCCAAGGGCCGGACTCCGCTGGCGCGGGTACTGACCGGCCCAGGCCTCACCTCCTACACCGGTCGAGGGGACAGCGGCGAGCGCGCGGGGGGCGCAGGGCTCGCCCACTTCAGACACTGCACCTTCACTGGCCGCATGCCGTTCGCCACCGTGGAGCTGAGGGAGCCGGGATTCCCGGTCGAGGTTACGCTCGAGGCCTTCAACCCGCTCATCCCGCTGGATGGCAAGGACTCCAGCATCCCGGTCGCGATCTTTTTCTACACCTTGCGGAACGTCTCCGCAGATGCGGTGAGCCTGACGCTCAACGCGAACCTGCCGAATGCGATAGGAGCGCCTGAGTTCGGCGCGAACGTCAACGAGTTCGTATGCGAACCTCGGGTCCAGGGCATCCGCATGACCTCGCGCAGGCACGACCCTCAGTCGCCCCGCCTTGGCAGCATGGCGCTGGCGACTCCCTGGAAGCGAGTGACATATCTCACGGCCTGGCCGACGGACTTTGGGCTGACCGGGCTCGACTGCTTCTGGTCTCTCTTCAAGAGGTCCGGGCGCTTTGGCAGCGTGAACGACACTGCGCCGAGCGGGGACCGCGAGACACGGATCGGGGCCCTGGCGCTGCACGCCAGGCTGAAGCCCGGCCAGTCAGTGACTCTTCCTGTCATCATCGCCTGGCATTTCCCGAACTATGAGTGGCATTCGGAAGGGGCTGACAGGACGGTGACGTGGCCGAACTACTACGCAACTGTCTGGCGGGACGCGTGGGAGGTCGCCCGTTACGCCGCCGAACACCTGGAGCGTCTGGAACGTCAGAGCCGCGCCTTCCAGGAGGCGCTGTTCTCTTCCTCGCTACCGGCCCCGGCCACTGATGCCATCGCCTCTCAGATCAGCATCCTGAAGACCACGACCTGCCTGCGGCTGACCGATGGCACCTTCTGGGCATGGGAGGGCTGCCACGACAGGGCGGGCTGCTGCTCAGGGACTTGCACTCACGTCTGGAACTACGCGCAGGCCCTCCCGTACCTATTCCCCGCTCTGGAGAGAGGCGCAAGGAAGGCCGACTACCGGCTCGACCTGGCCGATGATGGGCACATGACCTTCCGCCTGCCGCTGCCGCTCGGCACGAAGGCCGATCGCGGCTACCACGCCGCAGCCGATGGGCAACACGGCGGGATCATGCGGATCTATCGGGACTGGCTGATCTCTGGAGACGATGGCTACCTGAAAGAGCTGTGGCCAGGGATGAAAAAGGCGCTTGCCTATACCTGGCGCTACTGGGATACCGACCGCGATGGGGTGATGGAGGGCGTCCAGCACAACACCTATGATGTCGAGTTCTGGGGGCCGAACTCCATGCTCGGCACCTTCTACCTGGGCGCGCTGCGCGCCATGGAGGAGATCGCGCTCCGGCTCGGGGAGAAGGAGCAGGCCCAGGAGTACCGCCGGCTCTTCACCTCCGGCCGGGCCTGGGTGGACGCGCAGCTCTTCAATGGCGAATACTACGAACAGCACGTCAACCCGAACGCGCCGAAGGACCCGGACTCGCCCGCCTCACCGGTCGGCGCGGACGGCCAGCCGCTCTACCAGTACGGAGGCGGCTGCCTCTCCGACCAGGTGATCGGCCAGTGGTACGCGGCCATGCTCGGCCTGGGCGATCTGCTCGACCCGGAGCACGTCACGGAAGCGCTGGCCGCGGTGTTCCGTCACAACTGGCGGAGGGAGTTCTTCACTCACGACAACCCACAGCGCATCTACGCGCTGGATGACGAGAAGGGGCTCGTGGTGTGCTCCTGGCCGCGAGGCGGCAGACCGACCGTTCCACTCTACTACGCCGACGAGGTCTGGACCGGGATCGAGTACCAGGTGGCCAGCCACCTGATCTATGAGGGGATGGTGGATGAAGGGCTGGCGATCGTGAAGGGGGCCCGCGACCGCTACGACGGGGTGAAGCGCAACCCGTGGGACGAGATCGAATGCGGGCACCACTATGCCCGCGGCATGGCCAGCTACGCCCTGCTCCTGGCTCTCAGCGGGTTCCGGCATTCGGCCCCGGACCGACGGATAGGGTTTGAGCCGCGAGTCAGCGCGCGGGACTTCAGATGCTTCTGGTGCGTTGATTCCGGCTGGGGGACATATCGCCAGCAGATCGCTGCCCACCTGCGGCGGGCCTCGATCTCGCCCGCCGCGGGTGGGCTGACGCTCCGGCAGGTAGAGTTGCCTCAGGTACTGCGCGGGGCGCGGCGCGTCAGCGCCAAGTTGGACGGCAGAACCGTCCCGGTCACACGTCAGACCAGAGACACGATCGAGTTCGGCAGGGCCGTTACGATCAGGTCGGGTCGCACTCTAACGGTTACGGCCCACAGGTAGGGCAGGTTTCCAACCTGCCCACCCATCCAACCCGCCGCCTACGGCGACGGCTGGTGCGTACTGCCGACGTTGTCCTTCACGACCACTCCTTCGCCATGTTCGCCCAGGTCCACGAGTAACTCCTCCAGGGCCGCGCCGTGCATGACGTTGTCCTTGATCACGGAGTGCTCGAGGGCGTGGTAGACGATGCCGCAGCGCGGAGACCAGTTGCCCTTGCCGCCGTCGTCGCGGCCCAGGCTCATGGCGTTTCCACTGCACACCAGGCCCCTCACGCCGTCGAACCTGAGGTGGGAACTGTCAACCTTCTCCAGCTCCCGCCAGGGCGCCCCGCTACGATGGATCACATTGCCGACGATGGACAGGGTCGAGCAGGGGCCGTTGGGCTGAAGCAGGCTGATCCCGGGGCCGCCCGAGCGGTCGAGGTAGTTGCTGCTGATGTTGTAGTGGTTGCCCGAGTGGATGATGATGCCGCCTGCGCGGTTCCACTCGATGCGGTTGCCCACCATGGTGATAGAGGCGTTCTCTTCGTATGCGCCGTACCCGGCCGCGCGGTTCCCCGAGAACCAGTTGTCGAGCACGAAGCCGTCCCAGCCCCGCAGGCGAAGGCCGTCCCCTTTGTTATAGCACACCATGCTGTGGCGAATGCTGAAGCACCAGATGCGGTTGAGCCGAATGCCGTCACCCGTGAACCGGCCGATCTGGCAGCGCTCGATCCGGAACGCGTCCTCGACCTTGTATTCCGGCTTGTCCACGAGCACGCCATGGATGCCCTCGCCCAGGCCGCCCCCATCGAGGCAGATGCCGTTGACCGTGGACCCGATGGCGCCGGTCATGTCCAGCAGGCACGCGGCCTTCTCATCGTTGAGGCGGATCACCGCCCCGCCCGGCCGCTGGTAGCTCCAGGTGGGGTTGCCCACCAGCCCCACCTGGGGAAGCAGCTTCACCGTTGAGCAGAGGTAGGTCCCGTCCGGCACGAACACCGAGGCCTTCCTCTCGGCTGCGGCCTCGATGGCGCGCTGGAAGGCCTTGGTGTCATCGCTCTCACCGTCGCCCTTTGCACCGTACTCGCGGACGTTCAGGATTGCGGTCTCAGTCGCCATCTCACGTTCTCCTTTCGCGGACGCCGGATCCCCCTCCACAAGGTAGCCGCCGAAAACAGCGGCCGCAGTGAGGCCGAGGAACTCTCTCCGTCCCAGGCCTGTCCCCGCGGCCTCCCGGGGCCGACGCTCGGGATCACCGCTGGGCATCTATGGTCTCGAGCATGGCCAGCACGTTCTCCGGCGGCGTACCGGGAACGAGGTAGTTGGAGATGCCGACCACGACGCGGCCGAACCGCTTGCCCTCGGCGATCGCCTCCTCCGCCTCCTCGATCACCTCCTCCCGACGGCCGAGGTGAACGGTGTGCGAGGAGATGTTCCCGATGAGAGTGAGCCGCGGGAAGCGCTCGTGCAGCGCCCGGAGGTGCATTCCCGCCCGCCGGTCTATCTCGTAGTACCCGTCAAGGCCGCACTCGCCGAAGAGGTCGTCGGCCACCGGCCAGAGGTCGCCATCGCTGGCGAAGAGGTGGTAGCCGCCGTGCTGATGGCAGATGTCAGACACCTGGCGCAGCCGCGGCGCCACCAGCTCGCGGAAGTGGCGCGGCGAGTACATGGGACCCTGGTTCCAGGCGAAGTCTCCGCCCCCGAAGAACCAGCGGAAGCCGAGAGGCGCCAGGAACGCCACGTTCCGCCTGGCGGTCTCGACCTGGAGATCGAGGTGGCGATGGACCAGATCCGGTCGCAGCACCAAGGCCTCGAACCAGATCTCGGTCTCGGTCAAGGGCAGGCCCACGCCGACGCCGCCTACACGGATTGCGTACTCATCTCCCAGCAGCTTCTGGGCCCGGATCTCGAACTCGAAAGATCGCTCCGTCGGGCGGTAACCGCCGATCGCTCGCTCTTCGGCGTCGAGCTGGGCCTCGATGGCCTCGAATGTCAGTCCCTCCTGCGGGCGCTTGGACAGGCTGCGGGGTTGCTCCGCAGCCCCCGCTGAGGTGATGCTGCACTGCTCGCTCGGCGGATCGTAGCGGAGCACGCGCCAGTCCGCCTCGTCGCCGTACTCATAGAGAAAGGTGCTCTCATCCAGTCGGCGTGTGGGTCTCGCGCTGTAGCGCCAGTAGCTGGGGCGGAGGAGGTCGTTCCCGCACGCCTGCGAGAAGGCGATGGCGTCCCGGAAAGATCGCTCCAGGTACTCCGCGTGCGCTTCTTCCCCTTGCCACCAGGCGACCGCCTCGCGCCACTGCTGGATGCCCCCGCCGACATAGGCCTCCCGGCCCAGCAGGGCGGAGGCCACCTGGGAGCACGCGCCGATGTGATGGACGGGGACCCGGTCACTGACCCGGCCCTCGAACGCCGCCTCGACCCGTTCTCTAGAAGTCATGGCTGCCGTCCAATGCCCACGCTTCCAGGTTCAGCCAGAGCAGTTCCTCCGGGGTGAGCTCAACCTCCAGGCCGCCGAAGGCAATGCCCATCTCCTCCAGAGTGCGAGGGCCGATCAGCGCGAATGTCGGGAAGGGCTGGCAGAGCACGTAGGCCAGTGCGATGTTGATCGGAGGCACGCCCTTGTCCTGAGCCAGCTTCCTCGCCCGGCCCAGCCGCTCGAAGTTGTCGTCGCTGTACCAGCTCGTGACCAACGACCGGTCCGAGCGGTTGTTCGGGTCGCCGACGACGAAGAACCCGCGCGCCTGGCTCGACCACGCCATCAGCGGCATCTGCGTTCTCGTGAACCAGGCGCGGGACTCGGGATCCGACGAGGCCATGGATCCTGCCCAGACCGGGACGACCATGCGCGCCAGGCTGAGGTTGTTGCTCACCGCGGAGAATCCCGTGAGCCCCTTCGCCTTGGCGTACTCGTTGCCGGCCTCGATCCGCTCGATCGTCCAGTTGGACCCGCCGAAGGCGCGGGCATAGCCCGCCTGCTTCAGCTCATTGAAGGCGACGATGAACTCGCCCACGGGCACCGCGGGGTCGTCGCGGTGGGCCATGAGGATGTCCACGTAGTCTACCTGGAGTCGCTCCAGACTCTCCATCAGCTGGCTCTTGAGATGCTCGGGCGTGCAGTGTGGCGTGTGTGCGCCCTTGTCGAAGATGACGACCTGGTCGCGGAGGCCGCGGTTCCTGATCCACTGGCCCAGCAGGCGTTCGCACATGCCGCCGCCATAGATGTAGGCGGTGTCGAAGCAGTTGCAGCCCAGCTCGAAGGCCTCGTCGAATATCGCCGCCGCGTGCGGCATGCCGCCCTGGTTGTCTACTCCCATCACCAGCCGGGAGACCGGCTTGTCCAGCCCTGCGATGCGGCCGTATTCCATCTTGCTGCCCTTGCGCACTGCGACCGGACGATTGCTTACCGGCCGCACGGCCTCTGGCTTCTCCTCGTCGTAGAGCAGGCCAATGGACTCCCGCCAGCGGTCCAGGGTCCGCATGTTCCCGAGCGTGTCCTCCCAGGTCATCGCGGGCGGGCGCGCCTGTCTTCTCTCGAGGTTCTCGGCGACGGCATCAGCCTCCAGCGCGTAGAGCCCCGTGCTGCACCTGGCGTTGACCACGCGGGGTTCTTTCTCGCCCTGGCGATGCACGACGATCTCGCCCTCCGGGCCGCCGAACCAGGGCGAGCCCAGGAAGATGGAGCCTTCTGTTCCGGAGATGCGGACCACGTTCTCCTGGCTCAGCCGCGCGCCAGTGGCAACGTAGGCGAGGATATCGCCAGGGAACCTCATCACCGCGACCGCGTATTCGTCCACCCGGGTCTCGCCGACGTGTGCGACGCCTTTCACCTCCAGCGGCTCGGCGCAGTCCCGGCCGAGCGCGGCGCCGGCGACCAGGCGAGCTATGGAGGTGCAGTAGCAGCCCACATCGAGAATCCCCCCGCCCCCAAGCGCGTTGCTGAACAGCCGCCCCTTGGGGTCGAAGCCCGACCGGAAGCTGAAGGTGGCCTGGATCAGGCAGACATCCCCAATCGCCTTCTCCCGGATCAGCTCCACCAGCTTCGCGATCTGGGGGTGACAGCGGTACATGAAGGCTTCCATCAGGAAAACGTCGTGGCGGCGCGCGGCCTGGACGATGGCCATCGCCTGGGGGTAGTTGAGGGCGAGCGGCTTCTCGCACAGGATATGCTTGCTCGCCTCCGCCGCCTTGATCGCCCACTCCGCGTGCATCGGGTGGGGCGTGGCGATGTAGACCGCCTCCACCTCCGGGTCGGCCAGCAGGTCCTCGTAGCTACCATGGCGGTGTGGCGCACCGAACTCCTCACCGAAGGCCTGCGCCGCGGCCTGCGTCCGGCTGCCGATTGCGACGAGCTTCCCCGTCTTGGATTCGGCCAATCCCTTAGCGAAGGTGTGCGCGATCCTGCCCGTGCTGATGATCCCCCAGGCCAGCTTCTTCGGCATCCCGGCTTCCTCCCCGCGGCGGCTGCAGAGCGATGCCGCAGCCGATCGTGTCACTTCCCTGGACTCCCGAGGCCTGCCGCGGCGGGTTGTTCTCCGCGCTGCGGGCGTCAACCTCTGCTCGCCCAAGGGAACGCGGTCAGCGGAGTCCGCCCGAGGCGGACCCCGCTGAGGGGTCGCCCAAGCGTGGACCGAGGCCGCCTTAGTGCATTTCGGCTTCGCACGTGCCGATGCCGTGACGGTAGAAGCTGAATCTCACGTTGGGGTGCAGGGCGAGCAGCGACATCGGGACCGCGGAGTCCGGGATCTTCTTCGCGACCATCAAGCTGGTCAGGCGCAGGCCGAATGGGTTGTCATGCTTGCCAGCGTGCCAGATGGACACCCGTTCCGCTTTCCAGGTCTCGACCGGCCCCACGCTCAGCGCCTGGGTCGGCACGTCGGCCACTTTCCCGCCGCCGGAGGTGCGGGCGTTCTGGATGATGGTCATCGGGTGCAGGTCCACCACCCGCGCCCGCAGCTTCAGGTACTCCTCGGGTGGCGGAGGCGCGTTGACGTAGGCGCCCTCGCGCTTGGGCGGGTCGTTGAAGGCCCAGTGCTTGACCTCGCCCTGCCCGCCCTGCATCACCACACACCTCACGCGGTCGAAGCTGGCGGTGTACCCGGCCAGGTTGTTGGCCTTGGGGAAGTGCAGGTTCGATTCCGGCATCCTCAGCTTCTGCTCAATCCGGTTGAAGCACAGCTCGCGATCCGCGCGCTCGAACGAGAGCGGGTGATCGCTCGACACCTCCCGGCCGTGCAGATACCACTCATCCATCCCCCAGAAGTGAGCGTGGCGGAGATCGAGCTCGAGCGCGTTGACCAGTTGCGCGACGAGGGGGAGCTGCTCGGTGGGCCCGATCGGCCCGCAGATGCCGGCCGGCCGCTCTTTGGTGGCCTGGGACCAGGCCTCGATGTACTCCAGGGCCTCGGCCAGGTAGAAGCTGTCCAGGGTGTCGTAGAAGACCACCTCAAAGCCGGGGCGGGAGAGCCGCAGGATATCCTCGGGCGTCAGTTTCGCGGCGTCATCGAGGATCTCACGGTCCAGTGTAGTGTAGTCCCACCACCCGCTCGCCACCACACTCAAGGGTCTGCTCATTCACAACCTCCCTGCTGCCGGTCTGCCACGTCGCGGTACTCTACGCAGCTAGCACTGCGATTCCTGCCTGGCAGGCAGTCATAACTCCATCAGCCTGAGATAGCTCTGCGCTTCATCGGCCGTGCCCGCGTCGATGGAGAGCAGCATACCCTTGCACTTCTCACCGAACTCGCGTCTGAGGGCCACGAGCTGCTCGGGGCTCTCCGCGCCGATGAACAGCTTCTTCCCGGCCTCCAGGGTCTTATGATAGAGCGGCCACCAGCGCGGGTGCCACTGCGGCTCGTTGCCCGCGCCCGGCTGCCACTGGATCATGTTGAGCCTCGGGAGGGCGAGTAGCGCGTCATGATGCACGATGGCGCCGGGACCATCCCAGTGGTACATCGAGTAGGATACCCGCTCGGTCATCTCGGTGAAGATGGGGACCATGAACTCGCGGAACATGGCGGGCGAGATCATGGCCGAGAAGTCGCACTGCAGCTTCGTCAGTCGGCCCGGCGCCCAGGCCCAGAAGACACTGCCGCCCACCTCGTCGCGGATCAGATCGTAGAGCACATCGTAGTAACGGAAGTAAAGGTCTGTGATCTTCCGCAGCGACCGGTGCACCCACTCCGTACGGTGGATCAGATCCTCGAGCAGCCGTTCGGTGCCGCGCATGGCCGCCAACGTGTCGAGCCCTTCGATCAGATCGGGGAACTGGTCGAGGAACTTGCCCCTGGCCTCTGCGCGAACCAGTCTCGTCGCCGCCAGCGTGAAGCGCCAGTAGAAGTTGTCGGGGTCATAGCCGAATCTGTCCTTCTCTGGGTCGTCGAGGAAAGGCTCGCACCAGACCGTTTCGGGCATCTCCCGCCCGCGGCATCCCAGGTAGAGGGCCAGGCAGTTCGGCGCCAGGTCGCCGGAAGAGTGGCTGGGGACCGCCTCGCCGTAGTAGTCGGTGTACAGGCAGCTTCGGAGTGCCAGGTTGACGCGGTAGGGGAGGCTCCGGGTGGAGTAATGAGTGACCCATCCTGCAGGCTCAGGCAGCGCGGGGACGCTCTCCTTGGGCTCGGCGCGGGGAACGGTGACGTGCATCGCCGGCCGGCCGATGTCGCCGCCGTTCCACCAGGTGGTCAGCCGTTGCCGGGCCTCTTCCCAGTCTTCCCGATAGCAGAGCGAGCTTGCCACCGCGGGGCGATCGTCGATCGTCAGAGCCTGAACTGCGGCAGCAGCGGGGCCTGCACCTTGAACAGCTCATCCACCATCTGCTTGATCTCCTCCAGCGAGCACTTCGCGGCCGCCACTGGATCGAGATAGCAGGCATGGTAGACGGGGAGCGGGTCACCGGTGAGGGCCGCTTCCACGGTCAGCTCGACGATGTTGGTGTGGAGCTGGTTGAGGGCCGCGCATTGGTGCGGCAGCGCACCCACGTGGATGGGGTTGAACCCTGACTTGTCCGCGAGCACCGGAATCTCCACCGCCGCGTCGCAGGGCAGGTTGCTGATCGCGCCGTAGTTGGGCACGGTCCCGTTGAACTTGGAGAGTTCCCCGAAGAGGAGACCCCGAACGATGGAGGAGGCATACTCGTGGGACCGGCCTAGCTTGATCTCGACCTTGCCGGAGGCGTAGTCCGCCAACTGCTTCTCCCAGGTCTGCGCGCTGCGCTCATAGCCCTTCAGGATCTGACCATGCACACCCGGGTTCCAGTCCTCGCCGTGGGTGCAGAACTTCTCGATCAGGTCAGGTCGCTTGCGGAACCACCACACGTATTCCGAGTTGTGACCGCTGGACTCGGTGACGTAGTAGCCGAGCGCTTTGAACATCTCGATGCGCACGATGTCCTTGCGCCAGATCTCCGGCTTCTCCACCGCCTGCCGCAGCAGCGGGTAGGCGTCCTTGCCGTTCCACTCGAACCGGAGCGCCCAGGCCTGATGGTTGATGCCGGCGCACTCGCAGAGGATCTCCTCCTCCGGCGCGCCGATCCAGGAGCCGAGCATACCTCCCAGCCCCTGGACGCTATGGCAGAGCCCGACCAGCTTGACCGCGGTCGCCTTCTGCATGGCGCGGCAGAGCATGGTCATGGGGTTGGTGTAGTTCAGCATGTAGGCCTTGGGTGCGACCTTCTCCATATCCCGACAGATGTCTATCATCATCGGGATGGTGCGCAGGGAGCGGAAGACGGCCGCCGTCCCGTAGCTGTCGCCCACGTTGAAGTCCACCCCGTACTTCATGGGAATCTCGATCTCGGGGCGGAACCCATCCACGCCGTGCGCGAGGATGGTGGCCACGACGATGTCCGCGCCCTCCAGGCCCTTGGCGCGGTCGGTCGTCGCCTTCACCTTCGCCGGGTACTTCCCGACCTCCATGATCCGCTCAACCGCCCGCCTGGCGTAGTCCAGACGCTTCTCGTGGACGTCAATCAGAGAGACCGTCGAGTCCGAGAGATCCTCCCACGACATCATGTCTATCACCAGCCGGCGGGTGAACCCCAGGCTCCCCGCCCCCACGAACGCGATCTTGGCCATCTCCGCTCCTCACGCTGCGAGCTCTTACGAAGGTGCTACAAGCTGTTTCATAGCCCGCCGCAGGCGGGCTATGAAACAGCCGGCCGGCACCGGCGGGTGTGCGCGGGCGCATTTCATGCCGGCCCACGGTGCGGGCAGCAGCTCTGGACCCATGAAATGCGCTGTAGCATTCCACTGCCTGGGCGCGATCCCTTCCGTCGCGCGAGGCCGCTAACGGCTCCGTCCCTCCTGGTAGAGCGCGGCCAGCTCTGCGCAGAAGAACAGGATCATGGCGGAGTAGTAGACCCAGAGCAGGAAGACGACCACCCCCGCGAGCGGGCCGTAGACCTGGCCGTAGCGGGTGCTGCTCGCCACCAGAGCGCCGAACAGGCTGCGCGAGATATGCCACAGGATCGCGGCCGGCACCGCGCCGACCAGGGCCGCGGCCGAAGTGACACGCGCTGCGGGCAGAAAGCGGTAGAGCAAGAAGAACATGGCCACTCCCACCACCAGGGACAGGACCGGCCCGCTCGGCGCCTTCGGCGCGCTGAGGTAATCCGAGAGCAGGGATAGCCACTCGGGGTGATGCTTGAGCGATGAGGCCACGCTGGTGAAGACGAGCGAGAGGAAGAACAGGGTCCCGGCGGCGCCGATCGCGGCCAGCGCCACCAGCCTCTGGCGCAGGAAGGCCCGCCTGATGGGCTGCTCGCCCCAGGCTCGTGTCAGAAAAACCGAGAGATTGGTGAGCAAGCTCATGCCTGACCAGAGTAGGCCGAAGAGACCGACCAGGTAGACGAACCAGCGCCCCTCCTTCCGCGAGATCACCTTGATCGCGCTCAGCAAGGCCTGGCTTGACGCTTCCGGCATTCCGGCTCGCAGCAGGTCGGCTACCTTCCGATAGGCCTCCTGCGCGCCGAGGAGGTGCCCAGACAGCGCGACCGCGAGGAGTGCAAGTGGCACCACGGAGAGCAAGGCATAGAATGCGGTCGCGGCCGCCATCACCCGGCAGCCGTGGAGGCTGAAGCGGCGATAGGCCACGGCTGCGGCGTTGCTTCGCAGCCGCCGCGGGGCTGTGAGGGCCGACCACGTTCGCACGAGCCACCTCATCGCCCCCCTCTTCGGTAGGGCAGGTTCCAAACCTGCCCTACTGCAGCCGCGACCCTCCGGGAGACGGCATCACGCCATCCGTCAGGACAGGGGAGGCCCTCTGCTGCGACGAATCCCCACTGAGAGAGTCGAGTAACGGCTGCGGCGTTGCTTCGCAGCCGCCACGGAGATGGTGATCGAGCGGATGGACGTCGAGTGGCAGGCCCTGCCGAACCGGTCAGCGGTGGCGGCCGCGCGGGCCTTGCTGCGCGAGGCGACGGACGGCGCTGCCTACCGCGCGCTGGCGGCCCGCGTGAAGTACCCGGTGGGCGCGATGCTGATCTCCCAGACGATGCTGAGCTTCGTGGCCACCGCGGTGCTCGCCCGCGCGCTCGGCCCGGCGGGCTTCGGCAACTACGCCCTGGTGCTCACGATCGCAGGGATCTTCCAGTTGGTCGCCGCCTTTCCGGTCGAGTCTGGCGTCCCCAAGTTCATCGCCGAGGCGAGGCAGGAAAGCCCTGCCTCCGTGCGCGCCTATTACACGGCCGGGCTGTGGTGCCGCCTCGCCTCCGGGCTGGTCGCGCTGGCCTGCTGCACCGTCGGCGCGGGCTGGCTGAGCCGGGCTTACGGCGCAGAGACGCTGCGCCTCCCGGTGTTGTTGGCCGCGGCCTCGCTGTGCCTACTCACCCCTCTGAACCAGTATCTGATGGCCTGCATCCAGGGAATGGAGCGGCCCCGCCGCTGGGCCACTGCGAACCTGCTGACGGCGGCCCTGGTCTTCCCCGCGCTGCTGCTGGGCACGCTGGGCTTCTCCCGCTGGGGGCAGGCCGGCCTCATGGCTTGCATCGCCGCGGGCTGGCTGGGCGCGGCTGTCGCCTCCGGCTGGCTGGCCCGGGGCGCACTTGGCTTCCTGTGGCCGGGCGGCGTCGCACGTCAGCAGCTCCGGCAACTCGCGCCCTTCTTGCTCCCCATCTGGATTGTGCCGCTTGCCGGCTTCGGGGCGCGGACGCTGCTGAGACTGCTGCTGGCCTCGCGCTCGGGGCCGGTTTCGCTCGGGCACTTCGAGATCGCGCTCGTCCTGCTTGGCCACCTCGCGGTCCTCTACCAGGCCTGCATGATCGTTCTGCTGCCGGAATGGGCGCGCCTGTACGCGGCGAAGAACAGCGGCGAACTGCTTCGCTCCCTCACCCGGGCGCGGGGGGTGTTGCTTGGACTGGCGGCCGCCTATGGCGCGCTGCTGGTGGCGGGTGGGGGTTGGATCGTGCCCGCCATCTTTGGCTCCGAGCAGGCCGGAGCAGTGTCAGCGGCACGGGTGATCGGGCTGGTGATGCCGGTGATGATCGCCGGATGGGTGGCCTCGGCGACTAACGTTGTCTCCAACCGCACCAGCATCATCGGCAAGGCCAACGTGATTTGGTTCTCGCTCGTGGTGCCGCTGGGTGTTGCGCTCATCCCGCCCCTGGGCGCGGTGGGCGCGGCGCTGGCCTGGCTTGGTGCCTACCTGGTCTTCGCGTGGTACTATGTCACCCGCGCCCGGCCGTTCTTCCGCGAGGTAGCGAGCTGGGCCCCTGTAGGACGGGGACGGCGATCCCAGCCGCCAGCGCTGGCAGACGCGCGGGTGGAGTCGGAGGGATGAGGAGGACCCATGCAGGGCAGGATCGTCTCGGTCAACATCGCGGCCGAGAAGGGGGAGAAGAAGTCGCCCGTTCCGGTGGCCCTCTTGGTGGCCGGTCAGGGGGTGGAGGGCGACGCGCACGCCGGCGGCGAGCGCCAGGTGAGCCTGCTGGCCGAGGAGGCGATCAAGCGCTGCATCGCGCGGGGCGTTGACGTGGGCGCGGGCGATTTCGGCGAGAACCTCACGGTGGCCGGCTTCGAGCCGACATCGGCGGCCATAGGCCAGCGGCTGCTAGCCGGACCGACCGCGATCCTTCAGGTCTCTCAGATCGGCAAGATCTGCCCCCAGCCGTGCAGCATCGGCCGGCGGCTGGGCGATTGCATCATGCCCCGGGAGGGCGTGTTCGCCAGAGTGCTGCGCGGGGGCCGCGTCGCGACGGGCGATGCGGTCACCCCGACCACGATCAAGGTCGGCGCCGTGCTGACCGCGAGCGACCGCTGCGCTCGGGGGGAACGACAGGATGAGAGCGGACCGGCCCTGGTGAGGTTGCTGGAGGAGCTGGAAGTCGCGGCTGCTGACTACACGATCCTGCCCGACGAGGAGGACCAGATCCGCTCATATCTCGCGTTCCTCGCCGACCGCTGTGGGGTGGACGTCGTGCTGACCACCGGCGGGACCGGGCTCGCGCCGAGGGACCGCACCCCAGAGGCCACCCTTTCCCTGCTCGACACCCAGGCGCCGGGAATCGCAGAGGCGCTCCGCGCCGAGGGAATGCGCCACACGCCCTACGCTTGCCTCTCGCGAGGAGTCAGCGGCCTGAGAGGCCGCACTGTGATCATCAACCTGCCGGGGAGCAAGGCGGCGATCGAGGAAGTTTCGCCCGTGTTGCGTGTGGTCCTACCACATCTGCTGGAGACGCTCCGAGGTGAGGGACTCGGGCACGGGCATTAGACGCCGTACATCTCATCCGGTCCGAGAAGTTCGGGGAAGTGCGGGCGGAGGAACTCCCGCGCTCGATAGCAGAGGTGGCAGGCATCCACATAGCCGGCGGCCATCTCAAAGCCGCGGCTGGTGGCGAATCGCCCCAGCGCGTAGGGCCCGCCATCGAGCAGCAGCCGGACAATGGGATGGGTGCTGGGGTCGTAACCGCCAACGGCCTCTGCGGGGCCGCCGGGCCCGATGTTCAGCCCCTGACAGAGATGAAGCCGGCCGTAGCAGTCGAGGTGGATTCGCGATGGCGCGCCGAGCTGCTCGTGCGGGCAGGTCGCGAGTTCCTCGGCCGGCTTGGTGGGTCTCCCCGGGGCCAGCCGCTCGGCCGCCCGGCCTCGGAACATGACGCCCTCGGGTGTGGTCTCCATCCGCGAGGCCTGCAGTCCGACCGCCGCGCAGATCTCCAGCAGCAGGTCAATTCGCGCCACGGGAACGTGCTGGCGATGCCATTGGTCAGTGCTCACCCCGAGGCTGCTCAGGCCGGCCGCCATCAGCTCTCTGAGCCGCGCCTCGACCTCCGTCCGCGAGGTCACCCAGAAGGCATTGGTCAGGGCCGAGACGCCGAGCCCCAGCGCGGAGCCGCGGCGCATCAGGTGCAGCAGGACCGGGTACTTGGTGAACGATTCGCCGCCCTCCCCGCACACGGACCTGACCGTGCCAAGGGAGACGATCTGTCCCAGGAACTCGTCAACCTGCTCGCAGGTGATGCCCGCCTCCCGCCGCGGGGTGCCCCAGGCGAAGCAGTGGTCGCACTCGGCGGAGCAGCCGTAGCTGATGAGGAAGTGGATGGCCGAGAGAGAGGGGATCATGCCTCAGAGGTCCCTAGAGAGTCCGTATCATACATGGTACTTCTCTTCGGCGGGCCGGCGGCGCGGTCCTGCGCGTGGCCGACCACCCATGCTGAGAGGGTGAGCACGCCAAGAGCAGAACTGCAGCAGAGGAAGCCGCAAGTGGCCCTTGCTCCGCGATAGGCGAGGGGTTCCCGCAGGAGGCGGATCACTCAGCGTGAGCAACAACCCCTATCACCGGGACGCAGGCTTCTACGAGCTGAACCTGTCGCTGCCCGTCATCTCGGCGATCCGTCGCCAGGAGGCTCGCATCGTGCTCGAGTCCCTGGCCGGCTACGCTGACGCGGCCGAGCGGGTGCTGGAGGTGGGCCCCGGGACGGGCTTCTACACGCTGCCGCTCTCGCGGATGTTCCGCGAGGTTGTTGCGGTGGAGGACTCGGCCCGCATGGCGGAGGTCCTGAGGGAGAGGGTGCGCGCCGCGGGGGCCGCCAACGTGACTGTGGTCAACGGCGACTTCCTGGCTCGGGAGGAGGACGGGCGGTACGAGGTGGCGGTGGCGATCGGGGTGCTCGACTACATCGGCGACCCGGCCGCCTTCGTTACCAAGCTGTGCGCCTCCGCCCGCCGCGCCGTGGTTCTTACGGTCCCCCAGCAGGGCCTCTGGGGCAGATGCTTCGTGGCGGCCAACCGGCTGCGCGGGACAGCAGTCTACTGCTACCGCGCGGGCGCGCTCAGCGACTGGGCCCCCGGCTGGCGCTGCACGACCAAGGAGGTAGGGCTCAGGACGCCGCTGACCAGAGGTCTGACTCTAGTGGCCGCGCTCGAGCGCGTCTAGGAGGCAGGGGTGATCGGCCGCCTGTTCGAGCGCACTTATGTCGCCCTCTTTCGCGAGTATCCGCCGCTGCTTCGCCTGGCGGTCGTGACCGGCGCCAGCCAGCTCGCCTTCGCGCTTCTGAATGTTTACGCCCTCCCGGTCTACCTGATCCAGGACCTGCGCGTTTCCGGGCTGGCGGTGGGTGGGATCAGCGCCACCTTCCTCGCTTGCGAGATGGCCCTGAAGTTTCCCCTCGGCCGGCTGTCCGACCGGCTCGGCCGTAAGCCCTTCGTGGTCCTCGGGCCGCTGCTGGTCTGCCTCAACCCTGTCATCATTGTGCGGCTGCCGACGCGCCTCTGGGCCCTCGTGTTCCCGGTGCGGGCGCTCGACGGCGTGGGGGCCGCCGCGCTCTGGCCGCCGCTCTTTGCGATGGTGGGAGACTTGGTGGACAAGCGGTCGCGCGCAGCCGCCATGAGCGTGATGAATACCGTCTATGTCGGCGCCATCGGGGCCGCGGCCGCGATGGGATCCTTCGCGGACTACTTCACGGGCAGCCACCACTCTCCGTTCTACCTCGCGAGCGCGTTTCTCTTCCTCAGTGCGGTAACTGGCTACTTGGGGCTTCCCGCAGTGCGGGGCACAGCCGACGATCCACCGGAGCCCGCGGTCGCCGTGCCCAAGCTGCCGTCTCCAGAGCGGCATGCTTCTCCGCCCTACCGCCGGCTGCGGGGTTGCTTCGCAGCCCCCGCTGGTCTGCCACTCGTCCTTCTCGTCAGCATCCTGATGACGCTAGGCGTTCTCATGCTGGCGAGCTTCCTCATCGTCTACGTGAAGGTAGTACTGCATCTCTCGGGCCTTCACACAGGGGCATTGCTGGCGGCACTGGCAGTGCCCGTGCTGGTGGTGGGGCTGCCGCTGGGTCACGCGGCCGACCGGTGGGGGAAGTCGCGCGCGGTCCGCGTTTCGTTGGCCGTCTCGGCCGCGACCATGTGGCTGGTCCCATCCTGCCGGTCGGTGCTGACATTCGCGCTGGTGGGGCTGGTCCTGGTGATCGCGCATATTCTTGGCACGCCCGCCTGGCTGGCGCTGGTCTCTGAACTGGCCCCGAGGCGCCGACGAGGCGGGGTGATGGGGATCGTAGCCACCGCGGAGGGCGCGGGCGCTGCTCTCGCCCCGCTGCTGGGTGGATGGCTCTGGGATATTCAGCACAGCTACATCTTCTACGGGAGTGCGGTGCTGCTGACGCTTGCCGCGCTCGTCGCCGCCTTCACGCTCCGAGGCGAGCCACGCGGCGAGCAGCCAGAGCAGGCTGCGACTCCCTCGCCGTAGCTAACGCCCAGGCCCATGCTACATCGTGCCTTCCGAGGTGGCCCCTGGCCCACCCCTCGCCGCCTCGTCCACCCACCAGACCAACTCTCCGTCCACGGGCCGTACTCCTGCCGCCGGACAGCGCGCTACGTCGGGCGTCTCGGCCAGCGCCTGGGCGAGGGCCTCTCGCTTCCCAGCACCCGCTACCAGGAAGTAGATGTGTCGGGCGTGGTTGATCGCCGGGAGGGTCAGAGTGAGCCGCCGAGGCGGCGCCACTGGTACCTCCGCAGCCACTACCCAGCGCCTCTCCTCGACCAGCGCCGGCGAGCCGGGGAAGAGCGAGGCCGTGTGTCCCTCCGCTCCGAGACCCAGCAGAACCAGATCGAAGCGCGGCCACGGCCGCGAAGGGAAGTGCGCCCTGAGCACCCTTTCATAGGCCTGAGCCGCCTCTTCGGGATCGGCCGCATCGGTCGGCATGGGGTGTATGTTCTCGCGGGGCAGGGGCACAGCGGCGAGCAGCGTCTCCCTCGCCATCTGGTAGTCGCTGCGCGGATCATCGTGAGGCACGTACCGCTCATCTCCCCAGAACACCTCGACCCCGGGCCAGGGGGTCCGGCCGCGGTAGTCAGTGGCCAGCAACTGGTAGAGGCGGCGCGGCGTCTGTCCACCGGCGAGCGCGATGGAGAAGCATCCGGTCTGCGCTGCCGCGGCCGCCGCCAGCTCCACCAGGCTCTCGGCGGCCGCCCGGCTCAGCGCCTCGAGGTCCGGGTAGACACGGAGGTCACTCCCCACAGGGCGCTATCTCCCACGGTCTTCCCTGGAGCAGGCGCTCCGCCTCCGGCGGGCCCCAGGTGCCGGCGGCATAGGCGTAGACAGGTGGCCGCTTCTCCAGCAGCGGAGTGTAGAGAGCCCAGGCCTGCTCCACCGCATCGGCCCGCACGAAGAGAGTCTGGTCGCCCAGCATGAGATCGAGCAGCACCGTCTCGTAAGCCTCTGCCAGCGGCCCGAAAACGTCCGCGTAGCGGAAGCGAAGCCGCTCGGTCTTGAGCGCGAACGGCATTCCGGGCGCCTTCACCTCGAAGCAGAGATCGAACCCCTCGTCCGGCTCCAGCATGATGATGAGGCGGTTGCACTCGGCCTCGCAGTTGAAGGGGGCAAAGCAGGCCAGCACCGGGCATCGGAAGCTGACTACAATCTGGGTCGTGTGGAGGGGTAAGCGCTTGCCAGTGCGCAGGAAGAAAGGCACACCCTCCCAACGCTGGTTGTTGATCCACAGCCTGATCGCGACGAAGGTCTCGGTCCGGGAATCAGCGGCGATGCCCTTTTCCTCCCGGTACCCCGCGACCTGGTCGCCATTGGCCGAGCCAGCAGTGTACTGGCCAAACACCACGTCCTCGGCCCGGACAGGCGCGACCGACCGGAGCAGCTTGCCCTTCTCATCGTGGATGGTGTCCGGGGCCAGCGCCGCCGGGATCTCCATGGCGGTCAGCGCCAGGAGCTGGGTGAGATGGTTCTGCACCATATCGCGCAGGGCGCCAGCCCGGTCGTAGTAGCCGGCGCGGGCGCCAACTCCAATGGTCTCGGCCACCGTGATCTGCACACTGTCCACGTGGTCCCGATTCCAGAGAGATTCGAAGATGGCGTTGGCGAAGCGGAAGACCATCAGGTTCTGCACGGTCTCTTTGGCGAGATAGTGGTCTATCCGGTAGACCTGAGACTCGGTGAAGTAGCGGAGGAGCAGCGCGTTGATCTCTTTGGCCGACGCCAGGTCATGCCCGAAAGGCTTCTCCACCACGATCCGGGTCCAGCCGCGGCCCTTGTTCAGCCCGGCCTCGCCCAGCCCGGCGACGGCTCCCGGCAGCGCCTCCGGCGGCAGCGCCAGGTAGAAGACGCGGTTGCCTGGAAGGCGCTGGTCCTGCTCGAGCTTGCTGATGGCGGCCGCCAGGGCGCGGTGGTCTTCGGCTGTCCCCTGGTGGACGGAGCGATAGTGCAGGCACGCGTTGCACCACCCCGCCTGGGGGTCGTCGGCCGCGAGGCCCGCGCTGGCCAGCGCCTCTCGCGCCCAGGCCCGGTAGGCGGAATCGTCGAGCTGCCTGCGCCCGACCGCGAGTACGTGGAGGCGACCCCTCGGCTTGCCTCTCACCGCCAACCGGTAGAGGGCGGGAAGCAGCTTGCGGCGCGTGAGGTCCCCCGACCCTCCCAGCACCACGAACACATGGGGCTCAACCTGTTGCAGGGTGGACATGCCTATGCCTGCCACGGCCGGCGCGGCGATTCCTCTCTCCTCGGACCCGGGCGGCCTCCGCCCTTGTGTTGCCTCAAATGCTGGCAGCTGTCAAGGGCCGGCGTGCTCTCCGCGGGTCAAGCATCGCCCAAACCGCGGGCAGACGTCGGCCAGCCCCCCTCGCGCCCGCTCCGGCACGGCCGTGCCGCGGGCCCGCTTCACAATCGTACGGACCTTGAAGGGACGAGGTGCGGTTTGGTCCAAACCATCTCGCCGCGCGGCCGCCGGCCGCGGACCTGTATAGGAGGATTGGCCATGACACCCATCACGCTCGGCCGAGAAGAATACCGGGATAAAGTGTTCGCCTGCTGGCTGGGAAAGAACATCGGGGGCACTCTGGGCGCGCCCTTTGAATGCAGCACATATGTCAACAATCTGAGCTTCTACGAGCCCGTGCCGACTGAGCCGCTGCCCAACGATGACCTCGACCTTCAGTTGGTCTGGCTCAGCATGCTTGAGGAGAGAGGTCAGGAGGTGAGCCTCGCCGACTTCGCCGAGCGCTGGAAGCGGCACCTATCCGCTTACCCGTGGAATGAGTACGGCTTCTGCGCGCGCAACCTCGACCGCGGGCTGATGCCGCCGGTGAGCGGGTGGTTCGAGAACTACTACGTGGACGAGATGGGATCGCCCATCCGCAGCGAGATCTGGGCCTGCATTGCGCCAGCTGACCCGCAGCGCGCGGCGGCGCTCGCCTGGATGGACTCGGCCATGGACCACGCGGGCGGAGAGGGGATGTGGGGCGAGATGTTCTGGGCGGCGGTCGAGAGCGCGGCCTTCGTGGTGAGCGATCCGCTTACGCTAATCGAGATCGGTCTGGCGATGATGCCGCCCTCCTGCAACATTGCGCGGGTCGTGAGGGAAGCAGTGTGGCTGGCTAGAAGCGGCGTGCGCTGGGCCGAAGCGCGCGACCGGATCGTTCGCGTCTATGGAAACGCGCAGCCCTGCAATGCTATCCAGAACCACGGCTTCATCGTGCTCGGCTGGCTCTATGGCAAGGATTTCGGCGACTGCCTCTGCAAGGCCGTCAACTGCGGATACGATACGGACTGCACCGGCGCCACCTTGGGGGCGCTCCTCGGCATCGTGGGTGGCAAGGCCGCCATTCCCGGGGAGTGGAGCGAACCCGTCGGCACGGGCATCGTGCTCCATCGCTTCACCCGCGGCCTGGACGCGCCCCGCGACCTGGACGAGCTCACGGGCCGCACCACACGCGTGGCAGAGCGGTTCGTGTTGCCAGAGTCGCCCCGGGTCAGCTTCGGTGAGGGGACGCTCCTCCCGGCGAATGCGCTTTCTCTGCTCTCCCGGAACGGTGACGCCGCGGCCGCCCTGCGGCAGGATCTGCGCGCGGCCACCGCGCGCGATCGCGACGTCGAGATCGTCCTGCACTACCACGGTGATCCGGTCCTCCGCCCTGGTGTCGCGCGCACCGTGAGGGTCACGATCCGATGGAAGGGCAGGGTGGTTCCGAGGGCGCGCTGCGAGGTTACGGCGCCGGAGGGATGGCAGGTCTGCGGCGACGGCAGTCCGGAGGGATTCGACATCATCGCCGCCGAATTCGCCGGCGCGGGTAGACTTCGGGTGCAGGCCCACATCGAGGGCGAACGCTACGCCGGGGAGTTCACGGTGCTGCATCCGGAAAGCGCGCGCGGCTTCGCCAGCGCGGTGAACGTAGAGCATTGCCCGGACTGCCAGGGGCGGAAGGGAGCCTGTCTCTGTGTCTAGAGACCTCAGCGCAGAGGCGCCAGGCTTGATCAGAGGGATTCTCCTGCATCACGTATGGCTGCGTTCCGTCAGCCGTCGGGCCGAAGCCGCAGCGGCAAATCCGAGTGGCAGGAGCGAGCTCCTGCCGAACGAGAGATGGAGATGATCCAGTTCGAGCTATCCGGAGGGCTGTCGTCTCAACAGCTCGCCATGATCCACGACGCGGTGCTGGCGATCCTGGAGGATACCGGCCTGGCGTGTGAGCACGCCCCCACGGTGGCGGCGGTGACGGCCTCGGAAGGAGTCAGGTTCGAGGGCGGCCGGCTCAGGTTCTCGCCTGACCTGGTGGAGGCCACCATCGAGCGGGCGCGGGCTGCGGGCAGGAGGGGCACGCCGGCGGAGCGAGTGAGCGTCGGCGCGCCGTGGAACTGCTTCAATATCATAGACCTGGACACCGACGAGATTCGTGCCTCGACCGCGGCCGATGCCGTGTCAGCTCTCAAGCTGGTGGCGAGCTTCACCCGGGGCGGCCCGGCCCCCGTCTATCCCTGCGATCTCGATCAGCGCATCCAGGTCCTCTGGACCGAGAAGCTGTGCCTGGAGCTGGCCCCCGAGTTCGGCGGAGGCCTGGCGATCCACGACCCCGAGAGCATACGGTGGGCCAGAGATCTGTATGCCGCGGCGGGGGAGAAGTATCACGCTGGCTACCAGTTCGTGATCAGCCCGCTCCGACTCGACCACGTGGCGCTCGACCTTTACTGGCGGTTCAGGGACGACCCGTTGGTCCACATCTCGATGGACCTCTGCCCCATCCCGGTCGGCGGGCTGACCGCGCCGCTGTTCACCTCGGGCCTGCTCGCGCAGGGCCTGGCGGAGAGCCTGGGCGCCCTGATCGTCGCCCAGCGCCTGGGATCGTCTGGCCCGGACGATCTGCTGCCCGTGCGCGCGGACTATGGGGACATGCGCGACCTCACAGTCGCCTACAGCCTCCCGCAGAGCGTGATGGTTCAGGTGTTGCTGAGAGACCTGGCCGAGCACTTCTCCGGTTACCGACACGATACCATCTACATAAACACTAATGCCAAGCGCGCAGACGCGCTGGCCACCCTCGACCGGATGGCCTACATGTTGATGCTGGGGCTGGCCGGCTACCGGAACTTCATCCTGGGCGCGGGCCAGCTCTCCATGGACGAGATTTTCAGTCCGGCCCAGTTCATGATTGACCTGGAGATCGGCCGCTACGTGCAGGCCGTGCTCGACGGGATCTCGTGGTCGGGAGACGCGCGGTCCATCGCCCAAGCGGTCGCCGAGGGTGTTGCTGAGGGCAGCTTCCTGGCCCATCCCACTACGGTCGAGGCGTTACCCGAGTTCCTCCAGTCATCGCTGTTCCGGCGGAGCAACGTGGGGCAGTGGCGCGCCGCCGGCCAGCGCACCATCGAGCAAGAAGCAGTTGCGAAGGCGAAGGCCGCGATCGCGTCCTTCCATCGCGAGCTGGCGCCAGAGAAGCAGCGCGACCTGGACCGCGTCTTCGCGGATGCCTGCCGCGCCCTGGGCGTTGATCTCGCCTCTCAGCCCATCGCCGCCACCCGTCCGGCGAGCGCGCCAGAAGCCCCCTGACTGGCGCAGGATGGCCGGGCGCTGGCGGCGAAGTGCTGGACTAGTGTCTGTCTCTGAGAGCGCGATCCTCAGTAGAGCCGGGCGCGTCTGCATGTTCGTGCAGAACACGATGGTGCATGACGCGCGGGTGCGGAAGGAAGCGCGGACCCTCACCGAAGCCGGCTACGGTGTCACCGTTGTCTGTCTGCTCGACCCGGCGCGAACCCCCCGTGAGGAGATAGTGCACGGGTTTCGCATCCTCCGGATCAGCCCGGACATCATCAGCCGCGCGCGGCGGCCGGCGGGCCCTTTGGCGGAGTTCACCCTGAGCGCAGCGAACGGGCTCGGGGCAGACTCGGGCAGGCCGGCCCTGCACCGGCGGGGAGCGCTGGCTCGAGCGGACAGGGTGGCCCGGCTTGCCCGCTATCCCCTGCGCAGGGCCCTGGCCTTCCTCCGGTTCGTGCGGGCCGGGGTGCACGCGCGGGCCGATGTCTACCACGCCCACGACCTGAACACCCTCCTGATCGCGTGGACCGCCAGCCGGCTGCGGCGCAAGCCGCTGGTCTACGACAGCCACGAGATCGAGACCGACCGGGCGGGCCTGAAGATGAGGTGGTGGGCCTGCTTTCTGGAGAGGGCTCTGATCGGCCGCGCCGACCGGGTGATCTGCACCAACCAGACGCGGGCGGACTATACCCAGCGACGCTATGGGATCGTCCCGCCGACCATCCTGCGCAACCTCCCGGCCTACGTCGAGCCACCTCCCTCGAAGCTGATGCACGAGCGACTAGGGCTGCCCCCGGACACGAGGATCGTGCTCTACCAGGGCGGGGTCCAGCGCGAGCGCGGCCTGGAGGAACTGCTGGCCGCTGCTCCTGACATCCACGGCGGGGTGATCGTCATCCTGGGGAGCGGCCGGCTGAAGCCGTTGCTCGAGCAGCGCGTCCGCGAGCTTGGACTGGAGAGCAGAGTGCTCTTTCATGAGGCGGTGCCGGTGGAGGAGCTGCCAGCTTGGACCGCAGGGGCTTACCTGGGACTCCAGGTGCTTCAGAACACCTGCTTCAACCACTACTCCTCGCTCTCGAACAAGCTGTTGGAATACCTGATGGCCGGCGTGCCGGTGATCGCGAACGACCTGCCCGAGATGCGAAGGGTGATCGAGGATACCGGCGCCGGGCTGATCATCGTCGCTTCTGACCCGCACAAGATCGCGGAAGCCGTGAACCTGCTGCTCGGGGATGAGCGGCTCAGGCAGGAGATGTCGGAGAAGGCGGTGCGCGCTCGCTGCCGGTACTGCTGGGAGGTTGAAGAGCACGTCCTGGTGGATCTGTACGCGGGTCTGCTAGCGCCCTCAGTTACAGGGTGACGAACCGGAAGCCGGCCTGCTCCCAGCGCTCTCGTGCCAGACAGCCGCGGGTGTCGAAGACCAGTCGCTGCCTCATCCGCTTCCCGATCACCCCGGGCTCGAAGAACGTGAACTCGCGGTGGTCGGTGAGCAACAGGATGCAGTCCGCGCCGGTCACTGAGGTCTCCAGGTCCTCCAGCTGGCGCGGGAAGCGCTTGACATGGGGGTCCACCACGCTGACCCGCGCTCCCTCGGTCTCGAGGGCCTCGATGATGGCGAGAGCAGGCGTCCCGCGGGCGTCGTCCACATTGCCCTTATAGGCCGCTCCCCAGACCGAGACCTTCGGGTTCGGCACTCCCGTCAGCGCCTCCAGCGTGCGGGCGGCCACCCATGCCGGCTGCGACTCGTTCACCTGCCGCGCGGCTACGATCAACTGGGCGAGGTCGGGGGAGGCCTCCGCCGCGAACCAGGGATCAACCGGGATGCAGTGGCCCCCTACGCCGGGGCCCGGGTGGAGGATGTCCACCCTGGGGTGCCGGTTCGCGAGCTCGATCACCTCGCGCGGCTCTGCGCCCCAGCGGCGGCAGATGCGAGCCACCTCGTTGGCGAAGGCGATGTTCACATCGCGATAGGCGTTCTCGAAGAGCTTCACCAGCTCTGCCACGATCGCGCTGGTGACGAACACCTGCCCCTCGACCACCCGCGCGTAGAGCGCCTCCGCGCGCCGGCCGCTCTCCTCGTTGACGCCTCCGATGACGCGGTCGTTCTCGACCAGCTCGGTGAGGATGCGACCCGGAAGCACGCGCTCGGGGCAGTAGGCGACGAAGAAGTCGTGCCCCGGCTCGAGCCCCGATTCCGCAAGCGTGCTGCTCAGCAGGCCGTCGGTCGTGCCGGGCGGGCAGGTGGATTCGAGCACCGCCAGGTTGCCCGCTCGTAAGTGGGGCACGATTGACCGCGTCGCCCGCTCGACATAGGAAAGGTCGGCGGTGTGATCATCGCGAATCGGGGTCGGCACCGCGATGATAAACGCGTCGGCCGGCTGAGGGTCGGACTGAGCGCGCAGCCGGCCGCTGTTGACCGCGGCCTGGAGGAGTGTCTTCAGCCCCACCTCCTCGATCGGGACCTCGCCGGCGTTGATCGCCTCCACGATCTCGCGGCGCGGGTCCACCCCGATCACGTCGAAGCCGTTGACGGCCAGCACCGCGGCCGTCGGCAGGCCGACGTACCCCAGCCCGAGGATGCAGACCTTCTCGATCGCCATGCCCTGCCCCGTTCGACAGGAGCTGGCTCCTGTCCCGAACTCGATCACGGTGAACTGGGAACGCCCCTCAGCCTCCCCATGAATAGCAGATTCGTCGAGCGACCGAAGTCCCCCTGCGGTCGGAGCCTGGCAGCTCGTGGCGTGATCGGCAGGCGCGGCCTCTGTTGCCGTCGAATCGCGGACTAGGGGGGACCCTTGGATCGGGGCAATACCGTGATCCAGGATAATCCGTAGGGCGCGAATCGGCGGTACAGGAGGTCACCGGTCATGAAGGGCGTGATCCTCGCTGGCGGGCTGGGCACGCGGCTGTCTCCCCTCACCAGGGCAACCAACAAACACCTGCTGCCGGTCTACGACCGGTGCATGGTGCACTACGCCATTGACAACCTGCTGCGCGCCGGGATTGACCATATTATGGTCGTGACAGGCGGGCCGCACGCAGGCGATTTCCTCAGGGTGCTGGGCAACGGGAAGGGCTTGGGCATCGCGCATCTCGAGTATGGCTACCAGGAGGGGGAGGGCGGAATTGCGGACGCGCTCAGCGTCGCGGAGGACTTCGCCGAGGGGGGACCGATGATGGTGGTGCTCGGCGATAACTTCACCGACGCCGACCTGGGAGGCGCGGTCAGGAGCTTCGAGGCCGGCGCACATATCTTCCTGAAGAAAGTGCCGGATCCGAGGGAATACGGCGTGGCCGTGATTGACGAGCAGGACCCTCGCCGCATCGCCTCCATCGAAGAGAAGCCGAAGCAGCCCAAGAGCAACTACGCGGTCACGGGCTTCTATATCTACGATCGCCGGGTGTTCGAGTACATCAGCCGGTGTGAGCCCTCCGCCCGCGGCGAGCTGGAGATCACGACGGTGAACAACTTCTACATCCAGGACGGACTGATGACCTGGAGCGAGCTGGATGGCATGTGGCTGGACTGCGGGTCGTTCGCCAGCCTGTTCGAGGCGAACCGGGTCGTGGCCGAAGCGCGCCAGCGGGGCGAGAAGCGTTTCCTGCCCGCGATCGAGGCCGAGGGCAGGTGACCCCCGGGCGGGCGGCCGCGCTTGGCTTGACACCCTCGCGGGCCATTGGGTATAGTGCAGATGGCATGGACGGAAGCGCTGGCTGCCAGGCGGGCATCGGCATGTCCGCCCCAAACCGGCTGGTTCTGGAAGCTGGGGTCACAAGTTGCTGGCCCCGCGCAGTCTCGTAGGGGAGTGTCCTCGCTTGCGTTCCGACTGGTCGCCGCTACCGCTTGAGCCCGGCATTGAGCTGCAGGACGTGTGGCTCAAGTACCGGGTCAAATACCATCGCCCCAGGACGCTGCGGGCGCTGATCGCGACCGGCGCCTTCGGGGCCTTGAGGAATGGCGTCCGCGATAGCCGGGCCGAACACCCGGGGGCCACGAAGGGAACCACCTTCTGGGCGCTGCGCGGGATCAACCTGTCGGCGCACCCGGGGGATGTGGTAGGCATCGTCGGGAGCAACGGCGCGGGCAAGAGCACTCTGCTCCAGGTGATGGCGCGGATCATGAAGCCCGACCGCGGCAGGGCGGTCATCCGGGGAACCATCGGGACCCTGCTCTCGTTCGGCGCGGGCTTCAACCCCGATCTCACGGGCCGGGAGAACGTGTTCCTCAACGGCTCCATCCTGGGGCTCAGCCACGCGCAGATCAGAGAACGGCTCAATGACATCCTGGATCTGGCCGAGATCGGGGACTTCTTCGACGCGCAGGTCGCGACCTACTCCAGCGGCATGCGGGCGCGGCTGGGGTTCGCGGTCGCCGTGCACATTGACCCGGACGTCCTGCTCATTGATGAAGCGGTGCAAGTTGGCGATGCCTTCTTCCAGAAGAAGGCGGGCAACGTGCTCGAGCAGTTCCGGGGGCGGCGCAAGGTGATCGCGATCGTGACGCACGCGCCCCACGTGGTGAGGCAGTACTGCACGCGCGCGCTGTGGATCGAGGAGGGGGAAGTGCGCCGGGAGGGCTCGCCGAGCGAGGTGATGGCCGAGTACCTTGCCTGGTCCGAGCAGCGCGCCCGTACGTCGGCGGGCGCAACGGAACCGACGGCCGTGTAGGGCGGAGCCCAGATCATGTCAGCCCTGGCCGACCTCAAAGAGCTGATTCAGCGTCGTGCCATAGTCCGGCATTTCGTGAGCGCGGAGCTCAAGTCGGGCAATCGGGACAAGGTCCTGGGGAGCCTGTGGCAGCTCATTGACCCGCTGAGCTTCATGCTCGTGTTCTACGTGATCTGGTCCCTCATCCTCGGCACGCGGGGACCGGACTTCATGGGTTACCTGCTGTCGGGGATCATCACGTTCAACTTCTTCCAGGACACCGTGATCGGCTGCTCGACCATCCTGCGCACCCAGGTCAGGTTGATCAGGGAGGTGTACTTCCCCAAGTCGGTTCTGCCAACCGCCTTCGCCGTGGCTCGCCTCTACGATTTCGCGTGGGCGCTGGGAGCACTGGTGCTACTGCTGGTCTACTTGCTCTATATCCAGGCGCATATGGACCCCGATGTCTTCATGAAGAAGATCACACATCCACTCTCGTTCGGCATCAACGTGATCTGGCTTCCGTTGTCCATCGGCCTGCTCATCATGTTCACGCTGGGAGCCGCTTACCTCTCTGCCATCGTCGGGGCGGTGTTCCGGGATACGCCCAACATCCTCACCTTCACGTTTCGCATCTGGTTCTACCTCTCGCCGCTCTTTTATTACCCCGAGGACGCGCGCCACAAGATGCGCAAGCTGTGGTTCCTCATCCGCATCAACCCGTTCACGCACTTCTTCCGGCTGCTGCGGAACGCGCTGATCTACAACGAGCCTCCCACCCTGAACGGCACGCTCTACATCGCGGCGCTTTCCGTGATCACGTTGGTGGTCGGCTTCGTGCTGTTCGCCAAGTATGAAAGCGCCGTCATAAAGCAGCTCTGAGCAGAGACGCGCGGGGCGTCAGAGACTGGGTGGTTCCTCGTCACAACCCATCTGCTACCGTTCGGCAGGAGCTTGCTCCTGCCCCGTTCTGTCTACAGATTCTCCTGCATTACGGTGACAGCACCGCGGCGGCTGCACAGCAACGCCGCAGCCGTGTGCAGTGCAAGAGGATCTCCTGTAGAGGCGTCACGCTCTGCGCTGAGGAGTTTCCTGCATCATAGCTCGGATCACTATACCGCGCGGGCTGCGCAGCAACCGCGCAGCAGTAGTGCAAGAAACTCCATAGGGCGTAGGGGTACTGCTGGAGACTCTCAGGCCTCAGAGAGAACGCGCAGCACTTCCCTCGCGATCAGGAGATGGCCGGTCCGGTTGGGGTGAACGGGCTCCGGGCAGAAGGTCTCGGCCGGACGGTAGTCGACCTGGCGCTCGAACATCGGCTGAAGCCGGACCAACCTCGCCCCGAACTCCGTCGCCATCTCCTCCACCACTCCGATGTACTCCGGCAGCAGGTTCAGCACCAGCGAGCGCCAGGAATGGCCCGCGCGATCGCGGCTGATGTAGAAGGGCGTGATCAGGAGGAGCTGCGGCGTGATCTTAGTGGTCGCCCAGGTGAGGACCTCGTGATAGGCCTCCCGGAAGCGCGCTGGCGAGACCCCATTCTGCTGGTCCCCGAGATAGGTGTGCAGGTCGTTGATCCCGATCTTGACCGAGAGCCAGTCCGGCTTCTCGCGGATCACGTCATCCTCCCAGCGCTCTCGCAGGTCGGTGATCTTGTTGCCCCCGATGCCCTTGTTCACCCAGGTGAGACTGCGCTCAGGCCAGCCTGCCACCACCAGGTCGTGCAGCAGGCTGACATAGCCGTCGCCCAGAGGCGCGGCCACATCGCGCCGGCCGCAATCCGTGATGCTGTCGCCGATGAAGAGAACCTTCTGCCCGTCCTGAAAACAGAGATCGCCCATGTCGTACGTACCTCAACTATCCCTGAACTATCGGAGGGTCGCGCCCGCGTCGGCCGTGGACAACGCCGCCTCGACTTGGGTGATGGCGGAGGACTCGAGGCTGCGGGCCTGGGCGAGGAGCTTGCACTCACGCTCCTGCCGGTCCTTGGACCAGCCCTCAGGCGAGCCGGTGAAGACGTCTCGCTTGGCGAGGGCGGCGCCGAGCAGTTCCGCCTCCTGCTCGTAGAGCCCGGCCGCACGGGCGAGAGGCCCGGCCGCGCCCTCGGGCAGCAGGCTCACATTCTCGCGCAGGAACGCGACCGCGGCGTGGCGCGCATCTACCAGGCTGACGTAGTTCCACCAGCCCACGGAGCAGAGGGAGTTCCTCTCCTCCTGTGAGTAGTCATCGAACCGGCGAAGGTCGCTGAGCCAGCGGGCGAGCGCGGCGTCACCATACCAGTACTCGCCCGGGCCTTCGGAGAACCGCTCTCGATGCCAGTTGCGGACGGCCGTTCTCAGCCCTTCGACCATCGCCTCCCGACGGGACATGGCAGCGCCGAAGTCACCGAGGGAGATGGTCAGGAAGCCGAGCTCGGAGGGTCCCAGCCTGAGCGGGGTCTCCGGCTTGAAGTAGTCGCGCAGCAGGAGCGTCTTGCCGTCGTCCTCGTAGCCGAAGACCACGTCCATGTTGAGCTTGGGCTCGTAAGCGAGGACGGGGCGCCCGGCGCCGACGGAGGCCACGATGTCGGCAGTGACGGAGCGGAGCTTGGCGGGGTCACTCTTCTCCACGAATTCGAAGCGCAGGGGCCAGCCCGTGGCCTTTGCGACGGCCCCGATCTCCTCCTCCATCTCACCGACGGGGCTGGAGGGACACCAGCGTGGACTTCCCTCCGGTGCGAACCACCGCACGCGGAAGGCCATGCCTGACCATCCCATGAGATCCGAATATTGATAGGGATGATCGGTGACCGCGGTGGCGGCTTCGAGCGCGCCGAGGAAAGTGCACTCGCGTCCTTTGCCCCAGCCGAGGGTGGGCACGCCCTCGATCCAGACCCTGCCACCCTCCCGCTTCACGTGAGATGCGGTCGCTGTCACCTCGCCTCCTTGGGCCGCCAGGCCCTGCCCGATCGCGCCCGTCATAGCCACGGTCGAGAGCAGCAGCGAGAAGCACACTGTCAGCGCCGACCGCCATCGACGGGCGGTATGCACGGATAGGGGCGGTGACATCTCCCTCGTGGACATCTTGGTGCCTTTCCGCGTCGGTGGTGGGCCGCTGCCTGCTGCCGCTTCGCTCCTGGCGAGTGGTTCACCTGTCGCTGACCAGTGAGTAGGTCACCTGCATCACATCGGCAGCGCGAATGCCCTCGCCACGTAGATCGCCATCTGGCCCCGGTTGACCGTGACCGTGGGCCGGTAGGTGCCATCGGCATATCCACCGGCCACTCCCCGGTCGGCGATGTACTCGATGTACTTATAGTAGGGGTGATCGGTAGCTACGTCCCCGAAGGTCGGCTGGCCCGGCCCAGGGGGAACACCCCCGTCGCCGCCGGCCAGCGCCCGCGCGATGTAAGCCGCCATCTGGCCCCGGTTCACCGGGTTCGCAGGACGGTAGGTGCCATCGGAGTAGCCGACCACGATGCCCGTGGCCACGCAGTACTCGATGTACTTATAGGCCCAGAAGCTGGTCCCGACATCAGAGAAACGCGGGGTCAGGGGGCCGTCCGGTACCTCGTCATCACAGCCAGCCAGGCTCCGGGCGATGAAGACCGCCATCTGATCCCGGTTGACCGTGACCGCCGGCCGGTAGGTGCCATCCCGGTAGCCGGTCACGATCCCGTTCTCATAGGCCAGCTGCACCGAGAGCACCGCGCCGTGATCCCAGGGCACGTCGCTGAAGCTGCCGTTGACCACATTTACCACCACGTTGGTCGGCGTCGCCCCCGCCAGGCTGGGGAAGTGGATGGTCGCCTGGCCCGCGATGGGCCGCGCCCGTCGGGCAGTCTCGGGCACTTGCACCGTGAAAGAAGCGCTGGCCGATCCGCCCGCCGGGAGTGTCCCGACCTGCCACACCAGGATGCGGCTGACCGGGTCATAGCTCATGCTGCTGGGCAGGGAGAGCGTGTTGTCGTCCAGCCGCGGGTCCAGGGTCAGGGTGGCATACACTCCGTAGGCCGCGCCCGCCCCGCCGTTCTGGCAGGCCACCGTGTAGGTGAGAGGATCGCCCCGCTCCACCCCGCCGGTCACCGATACGCTCATCCGGTTGGGATCGGGCTCTACCTGGACCGTAGTGTCACAGGTCCCGTGGTCGTTCAGATAGCTGAGCTCCACCGAGTCGCTCTCGGCGAAGGCGTCGTTGGTCACCACGGTTCCGCCGTCGAGGTCCGGGTTCAGACGCGCAGTCAGAACGCCTCGCCACACCTCATTCGGAGCCAGCTCCTCCAGGTTCGCCAGAATGCCCATCCCGCCGCCCAACTCGGGCGGCACGGCGTCCCTCACCACCACGCTGGCAGCCGGAGCATAGCCCCGGTTGCCCACGGTGACCTGGTAGTTCACCACCTCACCGGGGGAGGCGGCCGCCGGCCCCTCCTTGCGCGTCCAGAGATCGGCCAGGAGGCTCTCGTGGGTCAGCACATACTGGGGCAGCAGGTCCTCGGGGTAGGCGCCGGCATCGCGCCACAGCGAGAACGCACCCACCTGGCCGCTCGCGGTCCCCGTGGGCATCTGCGCCTCCACGAAGATGTAGCACTCCTGGCCCAGGTAGGGTGCCGTGACCTGCCAGGCCGGCACCCCGGGCACGGTCGGTTCGGGGGTGGAACCCAGGAACTCCATGCCCGCGGGCAGGCTCAGGCTGAGTTGCACCGGTTCGGAGGGCGGCGATCCGGGAGAGTCTGAACCCCCTACCACCGGGTAGCCATTGCCGTAACTCAGCACATAGGTCCACGGCCTCCCCTCCACCACCCACTGGGGCCCGTCGAGGGTTGCGTACAGGTGCGGCCCTAACCCTGCGGAGGCCCTCAATGGCAAGAGAGGTGGAGCGGTTGGCGGCAGGGCGATGTCGGCGTCATCGAAGCAGACGGTCTGGCGCGCTCCGCTGCCCTGGCCCCAGGCCCCCAGCAGGGCGTGGGTGGGAGCTGCCAGGCCGAGGGGTGTATCCTTCTCCGCGACCAGCACGCCGTCTATCCACAGCTTCAGGCGGTTGGCGATGGGATCGTATCTGATCTGCACCTGGCGCCATGCGCCCGTTGCCAAGCCAGGAACGCCGTCGGACACCCAGGAGCCGTCGCCCAGCCAGAGCCGGCCCTCGGAATCTGACACCTCGTAGCCCAGCGCCGTGCTCCAGCCGGAGGCAGAGCTGGGTGGGTCCTCACCCAGCGTGAAGCCGATGAAGGCCGATGAGCCCGAGGCGCTGCGCTCAACCACATTGACCCAGGCGCTGAAGGTCGGGACCTCCGGCAGGTCGAGACGCAGGCCGGTGATACCCTCGCCGCCCACATCGCAGAGCATCGCGTAGTCGCCGGAGTGGGCCGCGGGCGCGGTCACTCCGCCCCGCGGAATCTCGGCCCCCCCGAGCTGCCGCCAAGTAGCCGCCTCGCCCCCGGACCCGAAGGTCGTCCAGGGGTAGACCGTCTCCTCGAAGTCGCTGAAGGAGAGCGGATGCTCTCCCGGCCGGAGCGTGATGGGGGTGGAAGAGAGGAAGTGCAGGGGCGCGCTGTCCACCCCACCCGAGGCCCAGGCCTTCCCCCGAAACTCGGAGGAGTAGTTGCTCTCGTCGAAGGTGACCACCGGCTGCGCGGAACCCGTGGGCCCGGTCGCCCCCTCCCACACCAGGTCACCAAACAGGTCATACACATGCACCGGCGCGCCCGCGACCGGCTGCTGGCTCTGATCCAGCACCACCACCGGGAACTCGCGGGTAATGGTGGAGCCGGAGGCCCACCGGTCCATGAACCGGGTGGCGTCTATCTCCACGCGGCCGGAGATCGTGGCACCACACACGTTATCGTCCACCAAGCAGCGAGGGTCGCCCCCGGGCCCGACCCTGGGCAACCTGTCGGTATATGGGCTCCGGCTGAACACCAGATGGGGCGCGGCAGTGCCATACGTGTGAAGGAAAGCGAAGTACTCGACTGAGCCTCCGTACATCTCGGCCGTGGCTGGTGTACCACGCAGCACGAGCGACGCTATGCTGCAATCGTAGGCCTTGAAGTGGGCCGTCGAGCCGGCCTCGAGGTCTTCGACGCCGCCGGAGTTCCAGAGCACGCTGTCGTGGACCTCGACGGCCGCACCGCCATAGGCGGTGAGAAGGTATATGCTTGAGTTATCGATCCTGTTGTACCCCGGGTTCTCGGGATCGCGAGTGTCGCCAAGGCGGAAGACCGAACCACCCATGCCCGCGCCCCCGACAGCCGAGTTGATGAAGCTCACGCGGAAGGGGCTGTTGCCGGAGGTGATATCAGTCGTCTGCGGCGTGCGGTCGTCCCGGTAGTCCTGGATGGTCAGGTTGATGGGCTGCCCCTTGTAGCCGCCAGAGGTGCTCAACAGCAGGCAGCCGACCTCGCTAGGCACGTCCAACTGATCGGGAGCTACTGTTGTTTGCGACCAGTGGTGAGGATCCAGCACAAGGAGTTGGCAGCCCTCGATGTGGACTATAGACTCCTCCTCAGGAGTCACGAGGAATGCCTCAACCCACGTCTTGTCGTCCGGGTCTACCCCGAGGTCCACGTCGAAGTCGTTGTTGGTGGCCTGGATGGTCCCAATCGGTTGCTCTCCGGGCGACAGGCCTGTCAGCGTAATGTCCGTGTCCTGCGCTGGGTGCAGATTCAGCCCTACGTTCAGGCGGCACGGCCCGCGGGTGTCACTGTGGCGGAAGCTGACGGCGGCCGGAGAGTAGGCCTCGAACTGCTTGAACGTGCAGCCTGTGAACGTGCTGTTGGAAGCCCCCATCGCAGTGGTGCGGAACTCCAGGAAGTCGCAGTCGGTGAAGTCCGCACTCGCCTGCTGCCCTACAGCGACCGCACTGTTGAACGTGCAGCGGACTACCGTGCTTGAGGAATCACCCCAGAAGTGACAGCCAGACGGGTGGTAGTCTCCGAAAGTGCAATCAGTGAGGGTATTGGCCGAGCTCCCCTGGAAGCACGCGGACACGGGGGAAAGCGTGCAGTAGTCCGTCAGGTTGGCGACTCCAGTGTCGTTCACAAACAGGTTGACAGGCACGCCGTTGGTGGTGGTGATGGTGCTGCCGGTGGCATCTAGCCTGCCATACACCAGAAGCCGCTTGTCGCCGCAGACGACCGGGGTGAAGCGCAGCGTGGAGTTGGTCAGCGTCAGATGGCCGTACACGATCACGTTCGCCGGTAGCGCCAGGTCCTGGCCGTCGAGGGTCACGTCCTCGGCCAGATCAACCACCCAGTCGCCCGCAGGCGGCGGCCAAGGAGAGGCCTGACCCCTTCCCGCCAGCCCCAGCACTGCGATGACACACAGCAGAGCAGCCGCGCTCGCCCTCCGCCACCCGTGAAGCCGATCCGCCATCTCCGCCCTCCTCGCCAGCCAGAATGCTATGGTACTGCTCGGCGTGGTAACCCAACGGCCGAGAAGGTTCGCCGAAGGGGGTCGGGGCTCCTGGCGAGTCGTTTACCTGTCGGGACGCGTGGGCCGGACCGGCCGCAGGTTGGAAACCTGCGCCACCGGAAACAGCGGCGGGCGTAGGCTTGCCCGCCTCCGGCGGGAACGCTCGCCCTACAACTACTCTCTGATGGTGGCGCCGAGGTCCTGCCTGAGCCGCGCCCTGACCGCCTCCATGGATTGCTCGACCTCCTGGTCGGTGAGAGTGCGGTCGGCCGCCCGGAAAGCAAGGGAGAAGGCTAGGTTGCGCTGGCCCTGAGGCAGCGGCGGGCCTTCGTAGGCGTCGAAGAGCAGCAGCGACTCGAGGTGGGGGCCGGCGCTCTCTCTGATCAGGCTTTCCGCCCGTTGGGCCGGCACCTCACGCGGGATCAGGAAGGCCACGTCCCTGGTCACCGCGGGGAAGCGGCTGAACGACTGGTAGCGCGGTGTAGCCGCGTGCCTTCGCAATAGCTCCAGGTCGAGCTCGGCCGCGTACACCGCGTCGGGAAGATCGTAGGCCTCACGGACCTTCCCGGCGACCTCGCCAAGGTGGCCGATGGTGTCATCGCCGATCGTCAGTCGCGCCGTGCGACCGGGCTGGAGGCAGAAGTGAGCGTCGGGCTCGCACCGGCCCGGCGCGAGCGTGATGCTCTGGACGAGCGCCTCGATCACTCCCTTGAGGGCGTAGAAGTCCCAGCGCTCCAACCCGCGGGGCACAGCCCACCGGCCCCGGAGCATCACCCCCGTGCAGGCGAGGCCGAGATGCTGGGGCTGATCCGGTAGCTCATCCGCGCCCCGGCTCCAGTACACCCGGCCCAGGTCGAAGATGCTGACATCGCTCACCCCGTGACGGCGGTTATGGGCGAGGACATCGAGCATGGAGGTGAACAGCGTCGTGCGGAGCTGCGAGCGGTCCACTGTTTTCGCGTTGTTGATCACCACTGCTCGAGCCAGAGGATGGTCCCCTGGCACGCCGAGACGGGGAAGCGCCTGCGGAGACTCCAGGCTGGGGGTCACCGTTTCGCTCAACCCCAGCCCGCGCATGGTGGCCCGGACTGCGCGCTCGAAGACTAGTTCGTCTGAGAGGCGGCCGACGGGTCCGCGGGTCGCCCGCCTACCGCCGGGCTCGACAACGGCGTCGTGCCCGTGCGGGCTCCCGGGCAGCGTCTCCGGTATGTTGTCGTAGCCATGAACCCGCGCCACCTCCTCGACCAGATCAACCTCCTCTTTCAAGTCCTGGCGGAAGGTGGGAACGCGGACCCGAAGCTTCCTCGCGCCTGTCACCTCCAGCCCCAGCCGGCGCAAGTGCGCGGACATCTCCGCGGCCGAGAGGTCCAGCCCGAGCAAGGCATTGGCGCGGGCCGGCCGGAGAGCAACCTGCGCCTCCCGGAACGGCCTGGGGTAGGCGTCAATCACGCCCTCGGCCACCGTCGCAGCCCCATCGGAGAACTCGCCGATCAACTCGCAGGCGCGGTCGAGGGCCCGCACGGTGCCGCCGGGGTCAACGATCCGCTCGAACCGATAGGAGGCCTCCGTGCTCATCTGGAGTGCTCTGGCCCCGCGGCGGACGGTGCGGGGATCGAAGTGCGCCGACTCGAGCAGCACCTCGCTCGTCTCGTCATTGATCTCGGTCGTGGCGCCGCCCATGATGCCGGCCAGCGCGATGGGGCCTCCAGGATCCGCGATCACGAGCACTTCCGGGGTGAGGGCGCGCTCCTCGCCGTCAATGGTAACGATGCGCTCGCCCGCGCGGGCGCGGCGCACGATGATCCTCGGGGCAGTCTCGCCCTCCGCGGCGCGGACCAGCCGGCAGTCGAAGGCATGCAAGGGCTGACCCAGCTCCATCATCACCAGATTGGTGGCGTCAACGACGTTGTTGATGGGGCGCAGGCCGCACAGCTCCAGACGGCGCTGGGCCCAGGCCGGAGATGGCCGGACGTGCACCCCAGTCACGACCCGAGCGGAGTAACGCGGGCAGAGCCGTGGATCCTCCAGAACGATGCTGGCGAGGCCGGCCGCCGCCGGCCCGGACTCAGCAACAACCGGCACGCGCTCCTTGAGGTCGGTCCGCAGAGCAGTCGCCAGCTCGCGCGCCACACCGAGCACACACAGGCAGTCGCCCCGGTTGGGAGTGACCTTGATCTCCAGGACCGCAGCGCCGCGAGCGGTCTCGATCGCCTCGACCTCCAGGCCGACGTTCGTGAGGATCTCGGCGAGCTCGCGGACTGACAGGTTGTTGGGAACGTACTCGTTGATCCAGTCTACGGGAAGGCGCATCTCTTGCTCTCCCTCAGTGCGTGACCGGTCTGCCCAGCGCTTCGGCCACCCAGATCTGCTCGCGGGACTCGGGAGTCAACGGGCTCCGATCGAACCCGCCATAGGCGGCAACGACTCGATAGCCGCAGCCTTCCAGGAGCGGCGGGATCTCCTCCGGGAAAGCGTAGCGCGCCACCACGTCGTGTTGGAGATAGCGCGTGGCCAGGCCCCCGGCGTCTCGCCACTCGTAGGTGATGTGGGAGATCACCCGCCTGCGGGCCGGCACGAACTCGGCCCAGTCGAAGGCCACCACCTCTCCATCGCCCTCGGGCGCGGCGAATCGGGCCATCTCCCGGCGGTCCGTCCGGCCCCGGCTCAGCAGGTCGGGCGGAGGCACGAAGAAGCTCATCACCAGCCTGCCTCCCGGCTCCAGGTGACGGCGGATGGCGCGCAGCGCTCGCCGCTGATCGCTCCGGGTGAGCAGATGGAGGAAGGCGCGGAACGGGACGATGGCGAGCGGGAAGCGCGCTCGGAGAGCGAAGGCGCGCACATCGGCGGCCAGCGCCCGGACCTGGCCTGGAAGGTCGGAGAGACCCGCTCGCCTCCGCGCCAAGACGCGCAGCATCGCCGGTGAGTTGTCTATGCCCACCACGCCGATTCCCACTGAGGCCAGGCAGAAGGCCAGCCGTCCGGTGCCGACCCCGATCTCCAGCACCGGGCGCGGGCGGGCGACCCTGGCTTCCTCGACGAAGAAGAGGATGTCCTCCAGGTAGTTGCCCGGGTACCCGTCGTAGAGCTCGGCGATCGGATCGTACTGGCTGGCCGCGCGCCGGGCGGGCGCAGATCGCGGACCTGAGCTGCCCCGCGGCCCCTGGCCTCTCGCTGGACGCCGTGCCCCGGTCTCAGAACTGGCGCAGGAAACGCATGTCATTCTCGTACAGGGTGCGGATGTGTTCGATGCCATATCTGCGCTGTGCGATGCGCTCGACGCCGAAGCCGAAGGCGAAGCCGCTCACGCGATCCGGGTCGTAGCCGCCTGCGATCAGCACGTTCGGGTGCACCAGTCCCGAGCCGCCGATCTCGACCCAGCCGCTCTCCTTGCAGAAGCGGCAGCCCCGCCCGGCGCAGAGCTCGCAGTCGACGGAGAAGTCGGCACTGGGCTCGGTGAAGGGGAAGAAGTCGGGCCGGAAACGAATGCGCGTTTGCGGGCCGAGGTACTCCCGCAGGAAGATCGCGAGCGTCCCTTTCAGGTCGGCGAGGGTGATCCCGTCATCCACCAGTAGGCCCTCGATCTGGTGGAAGATGTCGTGATGAGTGAGGGTGACCGCCTCCCGCCGGTACGTGCGGCCGGGAACCACCACCCGGGTTGGCGCGGGCGTGCAGCGGCATTGCGCGAGCACCTCCGAGGGCGGGAAGCGCCAGTCGAGCCCGCGCACCGGGCACGAATCGTGATGACGGGCTCGCATGGCCCTGATCTGCGCGGGAGAGGTGTGGGTGCGGAGCATGATCTGGTCGCTAACATAGAAGCTGTCCTGCTCGTCCATCGCGGGATGGTCCGGGGGGTAGTTGAGCGCAGTCCAGTTCAGGGTGTACCACTCGATCTCCGGCCCGCCGGTCACCTCGTAGCCCATGCCAACGAAGATGTCGAGGAGCCGCTCCAGGGTGGTCATGAGAGGGTGAGGGTGCCCGATCTCAGGGCCCCTGCCAGGCAAGGTCGCGTCGAGCTGCTGGCCGGCGGCCTCTGCGGCCGCCCCGGCAGCCTCCAGCTCCTCGCGGCGCCGGGCGAGGGCGGCTGCGATGCGAGCGCGGGCCTCGTTTGCCGCAGCCCCGGCCGCGGGCCGCTCGTCCTGGGGCAGCCGACCCAGAGCGCGGAAGGCGGAGGTGAGCTTTCCCTCTCGACCAAGGTAGCTCACGCGGACCTGCTCGAGCTCGCCGGGGGAGCCGGCGTCGCCGATGGCGGCCTCGGCCTCCTCCCGCAGATTCGCGATCTCTTCGGCTAAGTGACCAGCCATCTCTGTCCTCACTCACGGCTCCGCACCAGGGCCGGCAGGCCCATGGGCGGAACCAAGCAGAAAAGCCCCGGCTCGTCACAAGGGACGAAAGCCCGGGCTTCCGCGGTACCACCCTGCTTGCCCGCCGCGGCCCCTATAGGGCGCGTGTCGGGCCACTCTCGGTCCCGTAACGGGGGACAGGCCGGCGCCGCCTACTGGCGCCCTATCCGCCAGAGGCGGGCAGGGCCGTTCAGGGCGCGGCTCCGGGGCGAACTTCGGCGGGGGTCCTGGCCCTGGCGCGAAGGCGACAGGGCCCTACTCTGCGAGAGCGCATCTCAGCCGGGCGGCCCCGGACGAAGGCCGGAGTCTCTCCCGAGCGCTCCTCTCTGGCGTGACCTTGCCCGCTTACTCCTCCCCTTCACAGCCTGTGCGCGGTTGCTTGTTGGGGGGAGTCTAGCACAGAGGCGATTCCGGGCGCAAGAGTCGCGGGATCGCCAGCCAAGGGGTCCCTCCAGAAAGTGGGCGACTGGCGCCGGCTGGCACGCTTGCTATTGCGTCGTCTCTCTGGTATCATCTAGCGCTGCCGTGGGCTGGTGAGCTAACAGAGATAACCGCACCCGTCCGACCGACCTCGGGGTTGTTGACAAGGCCCATCCATTCTGGTAAGTTTAAGTTTCTGCGGCTCCGCCGTCTCTAGTACGGCTCCGGTGTTCCTTCGGAGCCGCCGGATAGGAGCCGTCAGATAGCCGTTTCGGCCTCCCGTCGCCGGAGCCCCTAAAAGCTAAGCGGCAGGCAGGGGAATGCTCGCGCTAGAGAGCCGTAAGGGTGGGCAGGGGAGCGGCTCCTGCATTACGGGATGAGGATAGAGGATGCCGACAGTCAGCCAACTGGTGAGGAAGGGGCGCAAGCGGAGCAGAGCGGTGCCGACGCCCACGGTGCGGTGGGCATTGGGCTGGAATTTCAATGCCAGTCAGCGGCGCTTCCGGCGAGCGCCCGGGCCGCTCAAGCGAGGTGTCTGCACCCAGGTCAAGACGACTCCGCCCAGGAAGCCGAATTCGGCGCTGCGAAAGGTTGCCCGGGTGCGCCTGAGCAACCGGATCGAGGTGTGGGCCTACATCCCGGGTGAGGGGCACAACCTTCAGGAGCACTCGGTGGTGCTGGTGCGGGGGGGACGGGTGAAGGATCTGCCTGGTGTACGCTATCACATCGTGCGCGGGGTCCTGGATACGTCGGGGGTGGACACCCGGAAGAAGGGCCGTTCCCGCTACGGGGCCAAGATGGCCAAGAAGTAGCATCGCCTCAGACGGATTCGTCGCTTCGCCGGGGATGGCAGGGCGAGCAAAGGCCGAGCGCTGGGCGGCGCCAGAAGCGGCAGGGAGCGCAGAGAGCAATGCCGAGAAAAGGGCCGGTGCCAAGACGGATTCCAGGGCCGGATGTGGTCTTTGGGAGTCGGCTGGTCACCAGGCTGATCAACCAGGTGATGCGGCGGGGCAAGCGGAGCGTGGCCGAGCGAGTGGTCTACGGCGCGCTGGAGGAGCTGAACCGGCGCAGCAGCCGGGATCCGCTCGAGGTGTTCGAGCAGGCGCTGCGCAACGTGATGCCGACACTCGAGGCGAAACCCCGGAGGGTGGGGGGTCAGACCTACCCGGTGCCGGTAGAGGTACGTCCGACGCGGCGCTTGGCGCTGGGGCTGAAGTGGATGGTGACCAGTGCGCGGGCGCGAGCCGGGCGGCAGATGGAGGAGAAGCTGGCGGCGGAGTTGCTGGACGCCGCCACCGGACAGGGAGCTTCGGTAAAAAGGCGAGAGGATACCCACAGGATGGCGGAAGCCAACCGGGCCTTCGCTCACTATAGGTGGTAGCTCAGAGGCACCCCGCCCGGACGGCGGGCGGGGGGCAGGGAGCCACAGGCCATCAACGGCCGGGGTCGCCCTGCCCAGAACGCTGGGGCGCCCTCGGGTGGGCAGCCAGAGACCTCTGCCGGCTTCTGAGCGGCTGCTGGTAGGAAGTTGATGACCTATGGCGCGTGGTTCTTCCCTGGACAAGACGCGCAATACTGGTGTTGGGGCGCAGGCTGAGGCCGGCGACGCCGCCGCGCGGCTGGCCATGACGCGCAACATCGGCATCGCCGCCCACATCGACGCCGGCAAGACCACCACCACCGAGCGCATCCTGTTCTATACCGGCCGCGTTCACCGCATGGGGGAGGTGGACGAGGGCGCGGCCACCATGGACTGGATGGCCCAGGAACAGGAGCGCGGCATCACCATTACGGCCGCGGCCACCACCTGCCTCTGGCGGGACCATCACATCAACATCATTGACACCCCGGGGCACGTGGACTTCACGGTCGAGGTGGAGCGATCGCTCCGGGTGCTGGATGGTGTTATCGCCATTTTCTGTGGCGTCGCGGGAGTGCAACCTCAGTCGGAGACGGTGTGGCGGCAGGCCAATAAGTACGGCGTGCCGCGCATCGCGTATGTCAACAAGATGGATCGCACTGGCGCGGATTTCCACCGGGTCATCCACGCCATGCGAGAGCGATTGGGCTGCCGCGCGGTGGCGGTCCAGCTCCCCCTGGGCCAGGAGGCCGAGTTCGCGGGAGTGGTGGACCTGATCCGGATGAAGGCGATCGTCTACCTGGACGAGCAGGGGCGCGAGTTCCGGGAGGACCCCGTGCCCGAAGCCATGCTTCCCCTGGTGCGGCGGTTCCGAGAGGCGATGGTCGAGGCGGCCGCCGAAACAGACGAGAACCTGATGCACAAGTACCTGGCAGGGGAAGAGCTGACCGAAGAGGAGATTCGCGCGGGGCTGCGCCGGGGGACGATCCGCTACCGGATGGTCCCTGTGCTCTGCGGCGCCTCTTACAGGAATAAGGGAGTGCAGCCCCTGCTGGACGCGGTGGTTGACTACCTGCCCTCGCCCATCGAGGTGCCACCGATCCAGGGCAAGGATCCGGTCACCGGCGAGACGGTGGCGCGGCGGGCGGGCACGGACGAATCCCTGGCCGCGCTGGCGTTCAAGGTGGCGGTTGATCGCAACGTGGGCCAGCTCGTCTACGTGCGCGTCTACTCGGGGCGCCTGGGCAGGGGCGGGACCGTCTACAATTCCGCCAAGCACGTGACCCAACGGGTGGGGCGCCTGCTGCGCATGCATGCCAATCGGCGGGAGCACTTGGACGAGGCAGTGGCCGGGGATATTGTCGCCGCCATCGGGCTGGACAAGACCACCACGGGAGACACGCTGTGTGACGAGCGGGCGCCGATCCTGTTGGAGAGGATCCAGTTCCCGGCGCCGGTGATCTCGGTGGCGATGGAGCCCGAGACGCGGCCCGAGGAGATCAAGCTGATCGAGGCCCTGGCCGCGCTCTCCGGGGAGGACCCCACTTTCCGCTTCCACACCGATCAAGAGAGCGGGCAGATCATTATCTCCGGCATGGGTGAATTGCACCTGGAGATCGTCACCGACCGGCTGCGGCGTGAGTTTCAGGTTCACGCCCATGTCGGCCGCCCGCAGGTCGCCTATCGGGAGACCGTCCGCGGCGCGGCCTCGGCCGAGGGGAGCTACATCCGCCAGACCGGAGGGCACGGCCAGTACGGGCGAGTGACCCTGGAGGTCGAGCCACGCGAGACCGGGTCCGGCCTGATCTTCGAGGACGCGACCAGGGGCGGGGTGATCCCGAAGGAGTTCATCCCGGCGGTGGAGGCGGGGGCGAGGGAGGCCTGCACGAGCGGGATCCTGGGCGGGTACCCGGTGGTTGACATCACGATCCGGATGACCGGCGGCGGGGCCCACGAGGTGGACTCTTCTGACATGGCTTTCAAGCTGGCCGCCTCTGAGGCGCTGCGGGAGGCGCTGCGGCGGGCGGGCCCGGTACTGCTGGAGCCAGTGATGAGGATGGAGGTGGTCTGCCCGGAGGAGCGGATGGGCGATGTGCTGAGCGATCTGAACGCGCGCCGCGCCCATGTCACCGGCATCGCCGCTTCGCCCGGTGGCACGGAGACTATCGGCGCGCTCATCCCGCTGGCCACCGCTTTCGGCTATGCCACGGCGCTGCGCAATCTCACCCAGGGGCGCGGCACCTATACCATGGAGCCCTCCCATTACGCGGAGGTGCCGGAGAACATCGCCCGGGCCCTGGTTCCGGGCGAGGCTACGGTCAGGGTCTCCTGACAGCAAACTACCCAACAGGAATGCCGCGGCCGGCTGCCGCGGCCGCTGCGGAGGTTACCGGAGATGGGCAAGGCGAAGTTTCAGCGGACCAAGCCGCATGTAAATGTGGGCACCATCGGGCACGTGGATCACGGCAAGACCACGCTCACCTCGGCGATCACGCACACCCTCTCGCGGGT